>TARA_R100001369_G_scaffold72437_1_pt1 | contig 73941 bp, 66 predicted proteins | sample TARA_R100001369 | Tara Oceans TARA_R100001369 (sample SAMEA2621528) | marine metagenome | biome: marine biome (ENVO:00000447); feature: surface water layer (ENVO:00002042); material: "saline water (ENVO:00002010), including plankton (ENVO:xxxxxxxx)" | depth 5 m
TCAGCAAGCGCCCACATGAATTACCTGATCAAATTGTTAAAGAGCTAGTCAATGAGGCCGTGCCCCGTTGACGTGTGCGTATACTACCCGATTTACCATCAGGGTCAACAGTGATTTCAACATTTATCATTAAAAGTCGTTAAAGATTAGGGCTAACCTGAAACGCATCGCAAAGCAGCCAAGTATTGATCCAGGACAAAACGACTACCGCCCCCTCCCCTAAGCTTACAGATAGAGGACGCTGAGGTTCATCCTTTCAAAACCGAAACGCCGATTATAAAAGCAAGGGAGAATAACCATGACCATAAAAGCCACTTTACTACCCGCACTGGCAGCTTGCAGCTTTATCGCTACAAGCTTAGCCATGGCTGACGATGGCTTGGAGAATTACCGCCAACGCTTCGAGGCACTACCTTTCCTTCCACCAATCCCCGCGAACAACTCATTAACAGAGGAGAAGGTCGAACTTGGCAATATGCTGTTCTTCGAGCCACGCATCTCTTCTAGCGGCGTTATTAGCTGCGCCACCTGCCACAATCCAGCACTTGGCTGGGCTGACCGAATTCCTCGCGCTGTCGGCCACGATGGGCAGGTCGGCGAACGCAATACCCCCACCGTGCTGAACAGTGGTTTTTTAGGATCACAATTTTGGGATGGCCGAGAGTCTGATTTAGAAGGCCAAGCACTAGGCCCTATCGAAGCACCTGTGGAAATGGCGATGGATCTAGAAATGGCCCTAGAACGACTGGTGGGGTTCGAGCTCTACCAGGAAAAATTCAGCACTGCCTATCCTGACCAAGAAGAACCCATCACCGATGATAATTTGGCTCATGCGCTGGCCGCTTTCCAACGTACGCTCAATACACCCAATTCACCTTTTGATCGTTACCTACATGGCGATTTAGAGGCGATTAACCAGCAAGCCAAAGACGGTATGGTGGCATTTGTTGATAACGGCTGTATTGCCTGCCACCGCGGCCCTGCTTTAACCGATAGCCAATTCCACGCGATTCAGGTACCGGGCTCAACCGATTTGGGTCGTTACGTCGTGACCGAAGAAGAGAGCGACAAGTATCGTTTCAGAACACCCACACTGCGCAATGTGGCAGTGACCTACCCGTATATGAATAACGGTGCGACTGAAACACTGGAAGAGGCGGTCGCGATAATGGGCCAAGAGATGCTTGGCAGGGAGTTTGATGATGACACCATTAGTAATATTACCGCGTTTTTACATACACTAACCGGTAAAATGCCTGACTTTGACGTACCCGCACTACCCTGAACGACAACTCTAAACCAACACTTAAAAATGCTATTCTAGCAAGCGCAGCCGCCTGGTCAGCGCGACCAGGCGGTGTAACGTTATACTGCGCCTAAGCGAGATAGCAGCTCTTCGCGACGCTGCGTGGTCACAAAAGCTTCTTCAATAGCATTGCGGGTTAGCTGGCGAAATACCGCTTCGTCCCAACCAAACGCTTCGGCGCAAGCAACGTGATTAGTCAACATACCGCCACCAAAATAGGCGGGGTCATCCGAGCTAATGGTTACTTTGAGCCCTTCAGCCAAAAGCTTGGGCAGCGGATGATCACGCAGGTCCTCTACTACTTTTAAGCTGACGTTGGAGAGCGGGCAGACCGTTAGAACAATCTGCTCGCGGCGCAAACGCTCAACCACCTCATCACTTTCTAAACAGCGCACCCCGTGATCAATGCGCTGAACATCAAGTAAATCCAGGGCTTCTTTAATATAGTCTGCAGGGCCTTCCTCCCCGGCATGGGCCACGCGCACAAGCCCAAGCTGCTTAGCGCGCTTAAACACCTCAACAAATTTGACCGGTGGGTTGTTTTTTTCAGCGCTATCCAGACCGATGGAATCTAGCATTTTCCAATAGGGAGCGGCTTGTTCGAGTACATGCAACGCCTCCTCAGCGGGTCGGTCGCGTAGAAAAGCCATAATCATGCCGATAGAGAGGTCGAGGTTATCCTCTGCTTCCTGCTTAGCTTTTAATAGCCCAGCCATTACCACTTCAAGCGGCACACCACGCTGTAGATGTGCCTGAGGATCAAAGTGCATGTCAATATGCACAACGCCCTCCTCCCGCGCGCGCTTGAAATAATCCATCGCCAGGTCGTAAAAGTCTTCCTCCTTACGAAGCACGCTCATACCCTGAAAATAGAGATTCAGGAACCCCTGCAGATCGTTGAAGTGATAAGCATCCTTGGCTTCCTGAACTGTCGTATAGGGCAGTTCAATCCCATTGCGCTGTGCTAGCGCGAACATTAACTCTGGTTCCAGCGAGCCTTCGATATGCAAATGGAGCTCTACTTTAGGAAGATTGCGTAAAAATTCGTGCATGGAGGGCTCCTAGCTGTCCTATCAATGAATTAATATCGCTCATTACCGATTACTTAAGCGCGCACTGGCTAAGTTTACCGGCATCTAGATGCCAGTGGTACTCAACTCCAGGCAATGGGTTCAGCGAACTAAATTGATGGACAAAGAATATAACCGTTCGATTAAGCAACCATTGATCCAGGGAAGCCGCGAGGTGGTTTGCCGTCGCCGCATCAACGCCTGCAAATGGCTCGTCAAGAATCACCACTTGAGGGCTACAAAGCATTAGCCGTGCTAATGCCACACGCCGACCTTGGCCACCCGATAGCTGCTGGCCTTTTTCGCCCACCGCCGTGGTTAAGCCTTTCGGCAGTTGCTCAACCCATCCATCCAAGGCAACGGCCTTCAATACCTCCCAGAGCTTTTCGTCGCTTGCGGTGGGGTTGGCAATACGCAGGTTCTCAGCAATAGAGGCATCAAACAGATCCACCTGCTGAGTGAGCATCGCAAAGTGATTAGCACGGCTTTCGACCGAGAGGTGCCACGTGGGCACACCACCCACCACCGCCTCGCCCTGAGTCGCTTTTAAGCGCCCCATCAACACACTGGCTAAAGATGATTTCCCAGCACCGGAGCTGCCGGTAATCACCGCTCGCTTTCCAGCGGGTAGCTGAAAATTAATACACCTTAATGCGGGTTCTAATGTTTGCGAATAGCGCAGAGAGAGCTGATTAACCTGAATGCTTAGATCAACATCTTCAGTTAGCATAACAACAGGGGCAGCCGACGATGAATCGATGGTTAACGCATTTAACCGACGCACCGCTGCATAGCTAGCGCCCAGCTTGATAAAGCTAGCTGGTAGTGCGATAAACGCCTCATTCACCCCCAGCACTATCAATGCAACCATCACTAAAACAGGGCCCGTGACCAACTGCTGGTTAAATACTAGGCTAGCGAACCACACGACTGTCACTACCATTAATCCACTTATGACACTCACCAAGCAGTTTATGAACGCCGCTTTACGTCCCAAGCGGCGCTGATTGTTGAACGCTTGCTGCTCTTGAGTCGCTATCATCGTTCGATGCCACTGGGTCGTTTGATAGCTCATCAACTCGGCCGAGGCCTGTACTTGGTCGACCACTAGGCGGCGCAGAGACTGCTGGTCAACCACCTGCTGATAGCTGTGCGAAAATCCCCAGGCAGCAGCTAAAAGGGTCGCCACTAGCCAGAGCAAGCCCAGCGTCACCGCCATCAGCAAGGCAATACCGGGCAACCAAATAGCCACAAAAAGCGACACAGCCACTACACCAAGCAACGCCACCAATGGTGGCACCAAGAGTCGCAGATAAAAATTATCCAGGGTGTCGATATCTGCCGTTAAACGGCTCAGCCAGTCACTGGCACGCTCACCGTGCAAGCGAGCATCGTCAAAGCGCGTTAAATGACCAAATACCCGATAACGCAAGTCGGCAAGCAGCGTTAACACCGTATTATGGTTGTACAGACGCTCGACATAGCGCGCCACGGTGCGCATCAAGGCGAAGAAACGAATGCCGCCACCGGGAACATAAACATCGAGCCGCGCTGGAATACCCAGCGCTAAGGCGATACCGGTCAGGGCACTAGCGGTAATAAACCAACCCGACAACCCTAGCAGCGCAAGCCCTGCTATCAGGGTGACCCAAACTAACAAAGCACCCACCAAAAAGCGTCTGCGGCGGCGCACTAAGAGCAGCAGCCAAGGGCGGAAATCACGGTAAATAGCCATCATGAGGCCACCTCTACCAGTTCACCCTGCTCAAAAGCCAGATGGCGTTGAGCAGCGGCAATCACTGCCGGATGGTGGGTCGCTATGACCAGGGTACGTCCCTCTTGAGCGAGCTCAAGCAAAGCAGTCATAACGAACTGCTCTGTCTCTTGATCTAAACCCGCCGTCGGCTCATCTAACAGCACCAGCGGTGCATTGCTAAGGTACACTCGCGCAAGTGCCAGGCGCTGGGCTTGGCCTCCTGATAGCCCTACTCCACGCTCACCGATTAACGTATCCAGCCCCTCGGGTAACTGAGTTAACAGCGGCCCAAAACCAGCGCGATGCAGTGCGGCAAACATTTCTTCACAGGAAGCTTCGGGTGCCGCCAAACGTAGATTATCGATCAAACTGCCGTGCAAGAGACAGGGCTGCTGATCCAGCCAGGCATAGCGGCTACTTTCTTGCCGACGGTACTTGCCAGCGCTTGGGGCGATAAAGCCGGCGAGCAGCGCCAAAAGAGTTGACTTACCGCTACCGGAGGCACCGCTAAGCACCACTACCTCACCCTGCTGAATAGTGAGATCGATAGGGCCTATCACTTGTCCACGGCTAGGATAAGCAACGCAAGCAGCCTTTAATTCAATGGCCGACCTATCTGACCGCGGAGCCATATAGTGATGCCGACTCACCAAACTTGGCTGATTGAGGATATTCACCACGCTCTCGGCGGCACCCAGTGCCGCCGCGCGATCATGGTAATGCTGAGAAAGCGTGCGCAGCGGTTGGAAAAATTCAGGCGCGAGCAGTAACACCGCTAAGCCCGAAAAAAGCGTCAACGCTGTTGACGGCCCGTACTCGATGTAGCCCAGCAGACCGAAACCGACATACATAGCCACAACCGCAATCGCGACCGAGGAAAAAAACTCCAGCACCGCTGATGAGAGAAAAGCCAACCGAAGGGTACGCATGCTAAGACGCCGATAACCATCCGTGGCATACCAAACATCCTGCTGTGCGGCTGACGTACAGCCAAAAAGCTGCAGTGTGGTCATACCGCGCACACGGTCAATAAAATGCGCTGACAATCGCGATACCGCAACGAACTGGTCGTGATTAAGGCGCTCAGCCCCCATGCCGACTAATGCCATAAAAAGTGGAATAAGCGGTGCAGAAAGTAGCAGGAACAGTGCCACCAAGTAATCGAGCCAACCCGCCACCGCCAAGATCAACAGTGGTAAACAGAAAGTAATACGCAGTTGAGGGTAAAAGCGCGCGAAATAGCCTTCCAGCACATCAATGTGCTCAACCGCCTGATTAGCCAGTGAGCCGCTATGTTGACTGGTAAGCCAAACCGGGCCCAAGGCAGACAGTTTATCCAACAGCTGAGCTCTGGCTCGCTGTCGAATTCGTAGACTCGCCTCCAGGCTTAATGTTTCATGCCCCCACTGAAAGGCAGCGCGTAACAGCACACTACCCAACAGAAGGGAAAATATCGATAATAGAGAAATGGGTGATCGATGATCCACAACAAGCTGATCAATAAGCCACGCAAGCCCAACCACCACGACTATCGTTTGACTACCTGCCAACACGCCACAAAGCGCTGAACCAAGCAGGCGTTTACGCTCTCCCTTAGCCAACGCTTGCAGCCAACTGCGCGGCGTAAGAGAAAGCGTGTCTTCAGTTACCATGGATCAGTGGTATCCCTCGCCTACACGTACCTTGCCGCGGAACACCCAATAGGTCCAGGCGGTATAGGTCAATATAATCGGGATAACGAATACCATACCTACCAGCAGGAACAGCTGTGACTCCGGCGAGGAAGCCGCATCCCACAGCGTATAATCCGGCGGCACGATCACCGGCCATTTACTGACGATCAGGCCTAAATAGGTGAAGACATAAATGCCGATAGTGGCCAGGAAAGGCACCCCTTCACGACGTTTTTGTACCGAACGGAAAACCACAAAAGCACAGGCCAAGGCAGCAAATGGAAAAACCCAAATCAGTTGAATATTGCCGAACCAGCGTTCCCAGACCAGAGGGTTCACAAACGGTGTCCAGAGGCTAATCACGGCAAAAACAAACAGCACTAGCGCCAGCAGTAGCGGAGTGATTTTATAGGCCCAATCCTGCACATGCCCCTCTGATTTCAATATTAGCCAAGTCGCCCCTAACAGCGCGTAGCCCGACATCAAGCCAAGCCCCGTTAGTACTGAGAAAGGCGTTAACCAGTCAAAGGCACCGCCCACATAGGCAAAATCCTCAACTGGAAAGCCCTGGATATAGGCCCCTACCACGGCACCTTGCGCAAAGGCGGCAACCGCCGACCCCCAGCAGAAAGCGCGGTTCCACCAGCGGCGGTTACGGCGGGATTTAAAGCGAAACTCAAATGCCACGCCACGGAAGATCAAGCCTGCCAACATCAAGAAAACGCCGATGTAAAGCGCAGGCAAGAACACCGAATAAACCAATGGGAAGGCGCCTAACAGCCCAGCGCCGCCTAGCACCAGCCATGTTTCATTGCCATCCCATATCGGTGCCACCGAGTTCATCATCACATCCCGGGCATCTTCATCGGGAGCAAAGGGGTAGAGAATCCCCAACCCCAAATCAAAACCATCCATCAGCACATACATCATGATGCCAAAACCGATGATGAAGGCCCAAACTAACGTTAGATCAAACATTTCCATGTCTAGCTCCTCACCGGGTCAACGTCATCATCAAAAGGGGTATGCGCTGCTGACATAGGCCGCATTGGGCGCTTGAAGTTCTCATCGGTTGTATCGCGCTCTTCTTCTGGCAGCATTCCGTTGCGCACCACGCGCGTGAGGTAATAAATGCCAGCGTAAAACACCACGCCGTAAACCAAGACATAGCCAATCAGAGTAAATAGTGCCATAGGACCCGTTAGTGAAGGCGTTAAGCCCTCGGCATGGGTCATCATGCCGTAAACCAACCAAGGAGAGCGACCTGACTCAGTGACGATCCAGCCCGCCAAAACAGCAATAAACGGCATGGGTATCATTGCCGTCAGGCCTTTTAAGAATAGACGCTTGTCATAGATGCGCCCTTTGCGGCGCAACACCAGCCCCGTCAGCGCCACCGCAATCATTAGCAGACCAATCCCAACCATGACGCGGAAGCCCCAGAACACGATCAGCACTGGCGGCTGCTCTTCAGGCGCCGCTTCACTAACCCCCGGCACTTCCCCATCAATAGAGTGGGTCAAGATAATGCTAGCCAAGTTCGGAATACCCAGCTCAAAGTGGTTGGTTTGTGCTTCCTGGTCAGGAATGGCAAACAGCAGCAACGGCACATTGCCAGAGGTTTCCCAGTGCCCTTCCATGGCAGCCACTTTAGTCGGCTGATGCTCTAACGTATTGATGCCATGGAAATCGCCGATAACGGCCTGGGTAGGCGCCAAAAACAGCAGCAACCAAAGACACATTGAGAGCGCACGGCGGTTGGCTTCTGGGTCCCGGTCGCGCAACAGAAACCATGCGCTCACCCCTGCGACCACAAAGCCACCTGTCAGGAAGGAGGCAACAGCCATATGCATAAAGCGATAGGGAAACGACGGATTAAAGATCGCCTCGCTCCAGGAGGTCACGTGGAAGCGGAAGTCAACTAACTCTACGCCTGCTGGAGTATGCAACCAGCTGTTAGCGGATAGAATCCAGAAAGAAGAAATAAAGGTGCCTACCGCCACCATAATGGCTGCAAATAAATGAACACCTTGAGGCACCTTACCGCGCCCAAATAGCAGAACGCCTAAGAAAGCAGCCTCTAAGAAGAACGCGGTAACGACTTCATAGCTGAGCATGGGGCCGAGGAAATTCGAAGAGGCCTGGGAAAAGTTGCTCCAGTTAGTGCCAAACTGGAATGACATAACGATGCCTGACACCACCCCCATCCCAAAGACAACGGCAAACACCTTTGTCCAGAATAGCGAGAGGCGATCCCATGCAGGGTTCTTCGTTTTGAAGAACAGACCATGGAGCAGCGCAATATAGGACGCTAGGCCAATCGTAAATACGGGGAAGATAGCGTGAAACGACACAACGAATGCAAATTGCAGTCGCGATAACACCAGCGGATCAAGTTCCATTTCACTCTCCTAAGACCTGAATCGGTATCCCATGGATGGGTTAACACAAGCTTAGTTGAGCCTTCATGGCACGACACTTTTAGTTATAAGCACTAAGCTTATTTCTTTACGCTAGTTTTTTACACAACTTTTCCTGCGTTACTTTTCCTGCGTTACTTTGCTTCACGCAGCTTAGCTTCCGCCACTAGTTCTCCTCTTGGACAACCATTGTATTATAGTCACCGGATGTCCAAGATGAGTCGCATTGACGCACCAATCACCCTTGCGGTGCGGTATGGCAAAGTAGGCGCTATCGCGACATTATAACGATGCTGACCATATAGCCGGTGTACGCGATAAACAGCGCCAGCAGAATTCCCCCTTCCAAGCGATTAATGCGCCGTGGGCGACCACGCCAAGAAAACGCAAACAGGATCATCAGCAGCGTCATACCGGTCATCACGCTCCAGTCGCGCACGAGCACCTCTCGCCCCGCTTCAATCGGCGCAATGACACCGGCTAGGCCGACCACCGCCAAGCTGTTAAACAGGTTAGACCCGACCACGTTGCCTAGCACCATATCGTGTTCTTTTCGACGCAAGGCAGTAATCGAGGAAGCAAGCTCAGGAAGCGACGTCCCGATGGCGACTACGGTCAAACCAATAATCAAATCGCTCACACCAAAGCGCAGTGCAATTTCAACTGCTCCCCACACCAGAAGCCGCGAACTAGCGATGAGCAGCACCAACCCCACCAGCGTCCACATGATGGCTTTACCGCGGGACATCGGCTTGCTATCCAGGGTTTCAGCGACCTCAGACACCAGCGCATCGTCGGACTGATTGCGAGAACGCAGAATGCTCACAACAATAAAGACAACCAATGCCAGCAACAGGCCAACGGCCTCCCAACGCGCGACGAATCCATCCAGCAGCATTAGTCCCGTTGCTAACATGACCAGCATCAATATCGGCATCTCTTTACGGATAACGCTAGAGTGCACAGACAGTGGTGCAACAAGGGCTACCAAGCCGAGAATTAAACCGATATTGGCGATATTTGAGCCGTAGGCATTCCCCACCGCCAAACCTGGATTTCCATCCATCGCCGCCAGCACGGATACCATCATTTCCGGCGCCGAAGTACCAAACCCAATCACCAGCATACCGATCAACAGAGGTGACAAGCCAAGCCAACGTGAGGTTGCCGCTGCGCCGTCGATAAATTTCTCGGCGCTCCAAACCAGTAAGATCAATCCAACTACAACTGCTAATGTGGGAAGCAACATTTCATTTCCTTCATGACATAATGATCGGTACTGTTTATAGGTTGTGCTTCTGAGCAATACTTCATAGCAACGGCAGTAAGATGCTATTACTAGCAATGCCTGCCACTATATGGCGACACTAGCACGTCAACCTGACGCGGAAGCACGCGGCCAATGAGGTCGAATCTCACTGTTCGCCATTGCGCTGCAGCATCGTTGTCTAAACTAACCCATTGGTCAAGCGGCTAGACTATGTTTTTAAACATTATTTCAGTGACATAGACTTGCTAAAGTGCGTGTTTGACATGCCTAATTCGCCACATCCTAGTAGTTTTGCTAGGGGTTCGCACTGAGAGTTTTGGTTTTTGCCCTCACAAAAATTGATTAAACGCCGTACACTGCCGGTCAACGCCCCCCTTGTTGACAGTTTGCCGCCTGAGGCCAGAACTCAGCGACGGCGTTTGCGTGCCTGCCATGAATGCGACTGGGTATCCGCGCTGCCACCGTTAAATTCTGGCGAGAAAGCAAGCTGCCCACGCTGCTCACACGTTTTGGTTAAGCGCCACCGCTACCCCGCTCAGCGCAGTATGGCCCTGGCTATCGCCTCGCTTGTCGCACTAATGCTGGCAGTATCGTTTCCGTTTATTAGCTTTACGGTCAGCGGAGTAAGCAACCGCATCGAGCTGACCCAGACCGCCACCACACTGATTGGCTTTCACCAACCCGTGGTGGCTATCGCCGTCATTATGACCATACTGGTGCTGCCAGCCGTGTATTTGCTTGGCGTTCTTTGGCTTCAATTTGGACTACTTCGCGATCGCCCCCTGCCGTTTAGTCGGGATATCGCACGCTCACTGGCGCATTTAACACCGTGGATGATGGCCGATGTCTTTATTATTGGCGCCTTGGTCAGCCTGATAAAAATAGCGGGCCTCGCCGATGTGGAAATAGGTATTTCCTTCTGGGCGTTTTGTGCATTTGCGCTGCTGCTGCTGATGACAAGCCAGTCCCTGGATGCCGATTGGATGTGGTTCTCGCTTGAGGGAGAACCACTGGCTCCCGAAGGTACCCGGACAGGCCTACCCGCTGGAGAACAAGGGCTAACCGGCTGCCCAACCTGCGGACTGATTAACCGCCTATCGCCCCGGGGCCGTGGGCATTGCATTCGCTGCCATGAAAAGCTTCATCAGCGTCTTCCTAACAGCTTGCAGCGCACTTGGGCACTGCTGGGCGCCTCTGCCATTATGTATATTCCAGCCAATGTCTACCCCATTATGACCACTACTAGCCTAGGCAACTCCTCGCCTTCGACGATTATTGGCGGCGTTGTGCAACTGATCCAGATGGGCTCCTGGCCGATCGCTGCGGTTATCTTTATTGCTAGTGTTATCGTACCGGTGGGCAAACTGGTAGCGCTAACCTGGCTTTGCTTAGTGGTTAAACGCAGCAGTGCGCTCAATGCTCAAAGCCGCACGCGGCTGTATCGCCTAACAGAATTTATTGGTCGTTGGTCAATGGTCGATGTATTCGTGGTGGCTATCTTAGTGGCTCTGATTCGCGCAGGCTCCCTGATGTCGATTACGCCAGGCCCGGCATCGCTCGCCTTTGGCGCCGTGGTTGTGTTAACCATGCTTGCAGCAATGACTTTTGACCCGCGCTTAATTTGGGATACCCCTCTTCCACATCGTCACCCTCTTCTTCGCCGTAAAGCGGCCACCAAGGAACCTGTTGATGGCTAACGAAACAGCATCGTCAAACACTGACCCGACTAATGATCAGGAGCTAAATAAGGCAAAAACATCGCGCCAGACCAGGTTATCGCCCATTTGGGTGGTACCGATCGTCGCGATTGCTATTGGGCTATGGCTGGTTTATGACAATTACGCTAGTCGTGGAACCCAAGTGACGCTGACCATGGAAAGTGCTGAGGGCATTGAGGCGGGCAATACGCTGATTCGCAGCCGTAATGTTGAAGTAGGTCGCGTACAGAGTGTGCGCCTGTCTGACGACCTTTCCCATGCAGTGCTGACCGCTCGTATTCAGCCGGAAGTGGAGGATCTTCTGCGCGAAGATACCCGCTTTTGGGTCGTTAAACCGCGCATTGGCCGTGAAGGTATTAGTGGGTTGGGTACCGTGCTCTCTGGCGCTTATATTCAGCTTGAGCCCGGAACGGAAGCCGCACCGCGGCGAGAATTTCCCGTTAGCGACACTCCTCCCGTTGCGCCCTCAGGCCAAGCAGGGCTGCGTCTTAGCTTGACGAGCCAGTTAGGTAACTCACTGCGCGTCGGTGACCCGGTCTCCTATCAGGGCTACACCGTGGGACGCATCGAAGAAAATAGTTTCGAGCCTGAGTCACGCACCATGCAGCATCAGCTATTTATTGAGGAGCCATATACAGACTTAGTCACCGACAGCACTCGTTTCTGGACCTCTAGCGGTGTCGATTTCCGCTTAGACGCCGACGGCGTTCGGGTTAACGTTGAGTCATTGGAAGCACTACTGGGTGGCGGTGTTACCTTCGGCGTGCCCGAAGATCTGCCCATGGGACAGCCGGTTGAAGCCAACACGCGGTTCACTCTCTACGCTGATGAAGATGCCGCTCGGGAAGGAACTTTTAATCGCTATTTGGAGTATGTACTGCTGGTCGATGAAACGGTACGCGGACTCTCCAAAGGCGCACCTGTAGAGTTTCGCGGGGTACGCATGGGCACCGTTGCCGCCGTACCCTGGAACTTTACCGCGCCGCAGCCCGACTCACGGGCACGCTTTGCCATCCCCGTACTGATCAGAGTCGAACCTCAGCGCCTAGGGATCGAAAATAGCGATATTGACCTGGAAGAGTGGAAGGCGAGATTCCAGCGCATGTTCGGCCTCGGACTACGCGCCTCGCTAAAAAGTGGCAGCCTGCTAACGGGCGCTCTGTTTGTAGACTTGAACTTCCACCGCGACCTTGCCGATGAGTATGTCGCCGAGCGCTTCTCTGATCGCGATGTCTTCCCCACCGTAGCAGGTGGCTTTGCTCAGATACAGGCCCAGGTAACTGATCTACTCGAGAAACTAAACGCCCTGGAGGTAGAACCACTGCTCACTGGGCTGGATCGTAACCTGCAGGCCTCTGAAAGCGTACTGAATGAAGTCCGCGAAGTGAGCACCTCTCTTAATCAATTGCTCAATGATCCTGAAACCCAAGCGGTGGGTGGCAACCTCAACGCAACGCTGGAGGAATTGCGCAGTACGCTACAGGGACTATCCCCGTCATCGCCTGCCTATCAAGAGCTGACAACCGCCATTGAGCGATTGGACCGCTTGATGCGTGACTTGCAGCCTTTGACTCGCACCCTCAACGACAATCCCAGAGCACTATTGTTTGATAATCTGGATGCTCAAGACCCCATACCGCGTGCGCCACGTGATTAAGGAGCTAACGATGTTTACATGGATGAGGTGTTCACTGCTGCTGATCTGCTTGTTGCTATCCGCCTGCGCCAGCAGTGTAACGCCCCCCGCTCGCTATATGCTGCCAAGCGAACCATTGGCTAGCACACCCCGCCAGCCCGAGGGTACGCTTATAGTGAGCGCACCACGTCTAGCCCACTACCTGGATGTCGACGGTATTGTGATGCAGCTAGACGACATTACGCTGAATGCCGCTCGGGAACATCAGTGGGCAGAAGGCTTAGGCAGACAATTAGAGCGGAGAGTGCGCGCCAATTTATCCAAAGCGTTGCCAACGCTCAGGGTTATGCGTGGTGAAGTTGATCAATCCAACGCCCTCACCCTGCGCCTGAACGTAGATCAATTCCAGGGCCGCTTTGATGGTATCGCCGTGGCTAGCGGCCAATGGCAATTGCTAAACGATGCCGGCGAGCTGTTAGAGATGGAAAATTTCTATGCAGAAACGCCTCTTGCAGAAGATGGCTATCCCGCCCTGGTGCGTGCATTAAGTGATAGTTGGGATCAAGCCGCCGAACTTATCGCCACTAAAATACGTCAGGGTGATTATTTTGATTAATCAGCACTTTTCTAAACTGAGTTTGCTGCACTACGCTTAATGCTAACCCTCTCAGGGATGTCAATATGACAGCTGAACCAAGCCAGACTACGGGTCTGCCCGCTGAACAACTACGCGATGCTATTAACGCCCTAATGCATACCGTAACGGCACTGCTTGAAGGCGAATCGACTCAAGGTGTACTCGAAACGGCTTTAAATAGCCACGATGCCCTGTGCGATCAGTTAGCAGCCCAGGCTCACGATGCCACAACGCTAGCCGCGCTTCAGCGCATTGAGCAGTTTATTACTAGTCAAGCTGGGCACTATTATCAAATGGCTAGCGTCGATTTTGATGAACAGCAAAATAGTCGTTTTATCACCTTCTTTGCGCGACAACTACTGGCGCTAGACGGCATAGGACCAGCTACGGCCCGCCAACTGTTTCAACTTGGTGTTTTCACCCCTGAGCACTTTTTTACATTAACTCCCAAGGAAGTGGCCCGGCTTGACTTGCCTGCGGCTACTTTAGCGCGGTTAATCCCACTGCATGCCCAGGCCTCATCGTTGGCACGATTCAGCGAAACAAGCTGAGGCCCCATAACCGTGTTACACTACTCGGCTTATTACTGACACGTAGTTTTCTGGTGTGTCCGTGCACACCAGGAAGATAGTGCTGCTTGGCGCTATAACCTTCACGTCTCCTGTCACGGTCATCCACGGCTACCCAACGACCATCGCGGCACGCTGAATTATCTGGCACACTTCGCTGCCGCGAAGGTGAATCAACCTCGCTTTTTGAACATTACACCTAGTGATAACAGCCACTTACCGGTATTAACTCACTAGGTGACTGCGGAGAACGCATGAGCTTTTCTGAACTTGGCCTGCACGCCGATTTATTACGCGCTGTTACAGCGCAAGGTTACACCGAGCCTACGCCGATACAACGACAGGCTATCCCCGTCGTACTAGAAGGTCGTGATATGCTGGCCAGCGCTCAAACCGGCACGGGCAAAACCGCTGGCTTTACGCTGCCAATGCTGCAACGTCTAAATACCGGCAAACGACCTACCAAGCGTCAGGTACGTGCACTGGTGCTAACCCCTACTCGTGAGCTTGCCGCCCAGGTAGGCGAAAGCGTGTCGACCTATGGTCAACATCTGGCACTGCGCTCCCATATTATTTTTGGAGGCGTTGGCCAGCAGCCTCAAATTGATGCCCTAAAAGCCGGTTTGGACGTACTTGTGGCCACCCCTGGCCGCCTGCTGGATCTTCACCAGCAAGGGCATGTGGATCTCTCCTGCGTTGAGATTTTAGTGCTTGATGAAGCTGATCGCATGCTGGATATGGGCTTCATTCATGACATTAAGCGCTTGCTGCGCCTGGTGCCCAAAAAACGCCAAAACCTGCTGTTCTCAGCGACATTCTCTAATGAGATTCAAACCCTGGCGCAACAGCTGCTGGATAACCCGGCGATGATTGAAGTAGCACCGCGTAATGCTACTGCCGATAAAATTGAGCAGGCCATTTACCGCGTTGACCGCGAGAAGAAGCGCGAGCTGCTGGCTCACTTGATTCAGCAAAATGGCTGGTTCCAGGTGCTGGTATTCACGCGCACCAAACATGGTGCTAACCGCCTTGCAGAGCAGCTCTCCAAGCAGGACATCCCTTCCATGGCGATCCATGGCAATAAAAGCCAGGGAGCGCGCACTCGCGCGCTAACGGCATTCAAGAGCGGCGACCTGCAGGTACTCGTGGCCACCGATATCGCTGCTCGCGGCCTGGATATCAATGAGTTGCCCCATGTCGTCAATTTTGACCTACCCAACGTGGCGGAAGATTATGTCCACCGCATTGGCCGCACCGGTCGGGCTGGCAGCAATGGCGAAGCCGTTTCGTTGGTGTGTGTCGATGAAGATGCCCTGCTGGGCAATATTGAGCGGCTAATCAAGCAGAAGCTGACAAAGCACATTGAACCTGGCTTTGAGCCCGACCCCAGCATCAAACCTGAGCCCATCGAGAATGGTCGACGCAACCAACGTCAGCCTCGCGCCAAACGCAAGCCCGAAGGCCAGAGTGCCAATACCGGCGGCGAGCGTAAACGCCGCGCGCGGCGCTAGCTCAGAGCACAGGAATATGCGAAGGTGTCGCCTTTGCATATTCCAAGCCGCTGTTTCCAGCAGCTATTTTAGCCAATACTTTTCACGGAGTGATTATGGCGTCTTCTCAACTGATGGCCGAGTATCGCCAATGGCTGACGTTCCAACGTCAAGAGCAGCTCAGCCGCGAACATCAAGGGATCGTGCAGCGTTTAGAGGACGCCCGTGCGTCAGCTAATCAGGTGCTGCAAGCCTACCGCAGTATGGCTGAAAAGGCCTCGATCGAAGGGGCCTGCTATCGCACGATTTTCTTGCGCCAACGGGATGACAACCACGCCCTCCCCTGCGAAGGCTGGCTTTTTGTACGCCGAGTACTGAGCGAAGGCAATAGCACCCGCGTACGTGTCACCCTGCTTGAAACTTTTACCCTTGAAGATGGCATCATGGCGCCGGGTGATAAACCTGCTCGCAAGCTTACTTTAGAAATATTTGACCAGTTGAATATGGATAAAGGCATGCGCACGAACGTCAGGGTCGACTGTCTGGATACTCCCCAGGATTACCACTTTATTACGCTACTCGATGCCGTTCGCGGAGACTTGCGTCCCCACCTTAAGTAAGCACTAGCATGGCAACGCGTCGCTCGATTACGTTTATTTTGCTGATGGTCGTGGTGGGACTTAATTTACGCCCCGCCATGTCTTCGGTTGCCCCACTGCTTACTCGCCTGCAAGAAAGTGCGGGCCTTTCCGCTACCGCTGCGGGGCTACTCACCACGCTGCCCGTGCTGTTCTTAGGCCTCTCCGCCCCGCTTGCCCCTGCCCTGGCTAGACGTATAGGCAGTGAACGGGCGCTAAGTTCGGCACTGACACTACTGGCTGCTGGGTTGATTTTACGTGGTTTACCTTTCCCAGGCGGGCTCTTTATCGGCTCGGCGATGGCAGGCTGCGCGATCGGCATTGGCGGCACCCTGCTACCGGCCCTGGTTAAGCGTGAACTTCCCGATAGTGCCGACCTGCTTACCGGCTTATACACCATGGCGCTCTGCTTAGGTGGCGCCTTAGGGGCTGGGTTTAGCGTCCCATTAACGCAACTGCTCGGCAGTTGGCAGGCGAGTTTGATGAGCTGGTCACTGCTGGCGCTGTTCGCACTGGTGCTTTGGCACTTCCAAATGCCCCGCACCACAATGGCCAACACGCCGACAGCGCCCAAAAGCGGTATTTTACGGCTTCTTAAGCAACCGCTTACCTGGCACGTCATGCTGTTCATGGGCATTCAGTCGTCCATGGCGTACATCGTATTTGGCTGGCTGCCTACTCTGTTAGTTGATCGCGGTTATAACGAGGCCGATGCGGGCTGGACAATGGCGGTTTCGATTATGTGCCAGCTAGCCTCCGCCCTAGGCGCGCCCTGGCTTGCACGCATGGGGCGTGACCAGCGTCCCGCGCTATTGGCTGTACTGCTAAGCACCGCCATTGGCCTATGGATGCTACTTATTGCGCCATTAGTGTGGCAATGGCCAGGTGCCGCTTTACTGGGTATCGGTCAAGGCGGCAGCTTTAGCCTAGCACTGAGCCTGCTCGTCTTACGCACGGCCAACTCCCGCCTTGCCGGTCAGCTTTCTGGGCTGGTTCAGGGCGGTGGTTATACACTGGCAGCACTTGGGCCTTTTGGTGTGGGAGTTATGCTGCAAACAGGCGCCAACACATCACAAATCGCTTGGTTATTGATTATTCTGATCACGGTTTGTTGTGGCTTTGCGCTACTGGCGGGCCGTAATCAGCGTCTAGATGACCAGAGCGGCGAACTTTCGATACAGCGCGTAAGACCCACTTAGCAGGTTTCGCACAAAGCCCCAGGAGATGGCGATGATCCCTCACTCCCCTCTTGCCAGCAGCGTTCCCGCCCAAGAGCGAATATTAGTCATTTACACCGGCGGCACCATCGGCATGCAACAACATGCTGAAGGGCTTGTGCCTAGCGGTGACTTTGTCACTCGCATGGCAAAGGCCCTGAGCCAGCTACCGCTTGCCCAACAGCAATCCCTTCCACCTTATAAAGTCATCAGCTACACCACGTTGATTGACTCAAGTGCGGCCACCCCGCTCACTTGGCAACAGCTCGCCCAGGATATCGACGACCAGCTAACAGCCTTCGCCGGTTTCGTGATTATTCACGGCACAGACACACTCAGTTGGACCGCTGCCAGCCTTGCCTATCAACTCCAGGGGCTAGATCGGCCAGTGGTCGTCACGGGCTCGATGTTGCCACTAGAATCGCCCGACAGCGATGCCTTGCACAATTTGCACGGCGCGCTGCAGTTCGCTGACAAGCCTGAGCTCCAAGAAGTGGCGATTTACTTTGCAGGGCAATTGCTGCGGGGTGCCCGTGCCATTAAACAGCACAGCGAAGCAGCCAACGCCTTCGCAAGCCCCAACTACCCACTGCTCGGTGAGCGGGTAGGCGACGATTTCGTTTACTACCCCAGCCGTGGGCTTGGCCTGCAGCAGCGTGGCGCGCCGCGTTTCGAGCTCCCTGACTACCGCCTGGTCAATCAGGGAGAGATCGTGCGCATCGCTCTTTGGCCGGGCGTAGCAGCCTGGCAGTTGGAAGCTTGGTTGAGTGATTCACGGGTTAAAGGGGCGTTACTTCAGCTCTGGGGCGCGGGTAACCTCCCCGACGATCCACACTTGCTTAACGTACTTGCCAGAGCCACCGGCGAAGGCAAACTGCTTGCCGCCATTAGCCAGTGCCCGCAGGGCAGTGTCCACCTGGGTGCTTATGCGGCAGGCCACGGCCTGAGCGATGCAGGGGTTGTGGCAGGCGATGATATGACGCCGGAGGCGGCGTTCACCAAGCTAACCCACTTACTGGCCCAGCCACTCGCGTTAGAAGATCAACGACAGCGCTTTTTAACACCACTGGTTGGTGAACGTTGATCAAACAAAGGCTTTTGTGTGCTGGCGTAGGCTGAGAATCAAGCTATGTTATAGGGAGTATTCTAGGAGCAACAGATTATGGAAAAGCCGGTACACCATTTCAGCGAACTATTCGAGCAGTTGGGTTTGGCATCTGACGCTGAGTCAATTGAGCGCTTTATCCAGCGCAATGCTCCGCTCCCAGAAACAATGCCATTGGCTGAAGCCCCCTGTTGGAACGAGGGCCAGGCAGATTTTCTAAAAGAAGCCGTCTATGAGGATGCCGACTGGGCAGAGGTCGTTGACCACCTTGACGCCTCAATGCATAAATCCCAATAAGGCCGCCGACTTAATAAACGTTGCGCGCCGCCTCTACGCGGCGCCTGAACCAAGCTCCAATCAATAACAGTATCGCCAGCGCTATTAATGGCAGCACCACATCGAATGGCAGCACATCCTCCTCAATTGCCTCCAAAGCGCCATAAATCGCACTACTATAAACGCCCCATTTCACCGCCAAACCAAGCGTTGCTGCCAACACATAAGTCTTAAGGGAAATACTGCGCAGACCTGCCGCAAAATTGATAACCGAGTGAGGGAATCCAGGCAATATCCGCAAGGCACACTGGGTCATTAAGTCGCTACGCTGCTCCAGCATCTTCATAACCTTCAACGTCAAACCGCTTGGGTTCCAGTTTTTTCCAGCGCGAGCGGCTATTTGATACGCTCCCAACGCTCCTACTACACTGCTTAGTGTCAGCATCACTGTGGCAATTATCGGTGGGTAAAAGGGTGCAATTAACCACAGCCCAATACTGCCGGGCAATCCAATGGCTAACGTAACAGCCATAATCACCATCACCCCTATAATAACGACAGGATGATGCGATGCCTGGGAAGCCCACTGCTTGACCGCCATCAAATCTGGCGAATACCAAAGCCACACATAAGCCAGCATGGCAAAACATGTAAACCCTAACGCCCAACGCCAAGGATATTTTGGTGGGCTATTCATTCAAACCTGCTTATCATGCAAACGCGCCTCAACGCGTTCAAGAATTTGTCGACTGACTTTGCCGACTAGCGGCTTGGCCGCTTTGTTGACGGCTTTCTCCATTAAGCGGTTGCGAATTTCATAGCTCAACGTTAATGCCACTTCGGTACCTTCTGGCACCTCACGAAGGCGATAACGCCCCTGGTTCTTCACTCCATCCAAGGACTCCCAGGCAAGCACACAAGGCGGCTGGATCTCGGTAACCATGACATCGAACGCCCAGTCCATGCCCACGGCACGGACGTGCCAGCGGTAACGGTTTTCGCCCAGCGTTTCTATTGAGCGAATCAGATCCGAGTAATCGGCAAAATCCTCGACGCGACGCAATAGTTCAAACACTCGTTCGGGCGGAGCGTTAATGATTTCACTATGTTCAATCGTTGCCATTGATTCGCCTCTAACGACATGGATGGATAGCGTAGCATGTTGATATTCATGCTGCCCGCCTACGCACTTTTTTACTTCAATCAGGTACATGATAAGCGCTAGAACTGGCCAGACTAACGACTATTGCGTAAACTGCCGCCCTTCCGGACCGGACCCCGGAACGCCGCGCCAGCTAAACGCTGCTCGCGATTAATAAATTCTCCGACAAAGAGTGTTTTCTCATGTCATCAATACCCCCAGTGGCGGCTGATACAGCCACCACAACCGTCGTTATCTATTCCGGTGGAATGGACTCTTTTACCGTGCTTCATCGCGCGCTGCGAGAAGGGCTTAGCGTACACGCGCTTTCGTTTGACTATGGTCAGCGGCATGCTCGCGAACTCGACACTGCACGCCAAGTGTGCACCTCGCTGGGGCTACCCCATCAAATAGTCGATATTCGCGCCATACACGGCCTGATTGACAATTCGGCGCTCACCAACCCTGACCAGACAATGCCCCAGGGCGACTATGATGGGGACAACCTGCGCGCTACCGTCGTACCCAATCGCAATATGATCTTGCTCTCCCTGGCGATTGCCAAGGCCGTCAACATTGGCGCAGAACGAGTCGACTACGGTGCCCATGGCGGCGACCACATTCTATACCCCGATTGCCGCCCCGAGTTCGTCGAGGCAATGAACCATGTCGCGGGCATCGCCAACTTCGAACCAGTGAAGCTACACGCCCCTTATCTCAAAGTAAGCAAGGCCGACATACTGCGTGAAGGCCTGGCGATGGGATTGGATTACCGCCATACCTGGACCTGCTATGAAGGCCGTGAAATTGCCTGCGGCGTATGCGGCAGCTGCCGCGAGCGGCTGGACGCCTTTGCCGCCAACGGTGTTACCGATCCATTGGCTTACAGCGTAGACAGCGCAGTAGGTCAGCGCTGATGTATCAGGTCAAAGAAGCCTTTTACACCCTCCAGGGGGAAGGTGCCCAAGCGGGCAGAGCGAGCGTTTTCTGTCGTTTCAGTGGCTGCAATCTGTGGTCAGGCCGTGAAATTGATCGGGCGACGGCTAAATGCACCTTTTGCGATACTGACTTTATTGGCACTAACGGTATCAATGGCGGCAAGTTTGCTACTGCTACCGCCCTTGCTGAACACATTGCCGGGCTCTGGCCCAGCCAACTCGGTGACACTCAGTCTCATGCAACGCCCTATGTGGTGTTTACCGGCGGTGAGCCGTTGCTGCAGCTTGACGCAGCGCTGATTGCCACGCTGCATAGCCATGGGTTTGAGGTGGCCGTCGAGACCAATGGTACACTGGCTCCGCCACCAGGTATTGACTGGCTATGTGTCAGCCCTAAGGGTAGCAATCCGCTAGCCATTACCCAAGGCGACGAGTTAAAGCTTGTTTACCCTCAGGTAGACGCTCCCCCGGAGCAGTTTTCAAGCCTAGGGTTTCGCCACTTCTTTCTGCAGCCGATGGATCTTGCCCCTCTCAATCAGGATAAGACCACCGTTGCTGAAGCGACCGCCTACTGCATGGCTAACCCCCAGTGGCGTCTATCGCTACAAATGCACAAATTAGCAGGTTTTGATTAATGTCCCTATTCGTAAACCAACTGACCCATATCGACGTTTCCCTTTGGTGTTCCGAGCGCGGCTTAGTGGGCTGTAGCTGGCAGGTAGACGCGGTGCTGGATGGCGAGCTGGGCGAAGATGGCATGCTGTTCGATTTTGGTGAAGTCAAACCGTGGATCAAACGCACGCTAGACAGCGGCCTCGATCATACTCTGCTAGTACCCACTCAGGCGCCTGGGGTAACGGTGACGGAGTGCCCCGAAGGTGTGTGCGTGCGAACCACTACGCCCTACCGGATGGAAGTGCGCGGCCCCAAAGAGGCGTTTAGCCTGCTGCCATGGCAAGCCATTGAGCTTGACATGGTCGCTGAGCACTTAAGTCAGCAACTGACTGAAGAACGGCCTGAGAATGTCCATCAGGTCACCCTTACGCTTAGCAACGAGACCATCGATGGCGCTGCCTATGGCTACTCGCACGGCCTGAAGCGCCATTTAGGCAACTGCCAGCGTATTGCTCACGGCCACCGTTCGCGGCTACACATCTTTCAGCAAGAGCTGCGTCAACCTAAGCTCGAACAACAGTGGGCCGCATGGCTGGAAAATCGCTACCTGCTTGAAGAGGCGGATATCACCTCACGGGATAACGACTTCCTTACCTGCGGCTATCGCGCCGCCCAAGGTGATTTCTCCATTACGCTGCCACAGTCGCTATGTGCAGTACTCCCCGGCCCCACCACGGTAGAAAATATCGCTGCTTGGCTGGCAAAAGAGGTTGCCACACAAAGCGGCGCAACCACGCGCGTCCAGGCCTTTGAGGGTATCAATAAGGGCGCGATTGCCATATGTTCACCTAGCCCAAGTGTAGGCTATGAGTGAAGGGTGTCGTGCGGGGTGTGGCGCCTGCTGCATCGCGCCCTCCATCAGTTCAGCTATCCCCGGCATGCCTGAGGGCAAACCGGCGGGTGTTCGCTGCGTGCAGTTAGACGAGGATAACCTGTGCCGTTTGTTCGGGGACCCGAGCCGCCCCAGGGTCTGCGAGCGGTTTAACTTTGACATTAGTGTGTGCGGCGAGCACCGGGAAGAGGCGCTCACCACTTTGACGTGGCTGGAGCAGGACACCCGTTAAAGAGCACCCCCTGCTTTAGCTGATCAACCTTCAGCGCCTACTGGCCGAGGCAAACGGCGATCCAACAAGCTGACCCAACGGGTTAGCACCGGCGCATCGCTGTGGCTGACTTTGCTCAATAGCTGCCTAAAACTCTCTTTCGCTTTCTGGTCGTTGGGCTCAATACGCGTCAGCCATAGCTCAAGGGCCGCTAGCTCCTGATGGCGATTGCCGTGCTCGCGGGACTGGTTTATCGCCATCTCAGCCAATGCCTTGACTTCATTGGCGGGGTGTCCAAGCAGATCACGCACTTTGGCCAGTTGGGTGGCTAATTCAGGCAAAAATAGCGTGGTACGCTCACGGGCAATCACCAAGCACTGATCGAGATACTCCTCTGCGGCATTTAACTCGCCTAGTTCAATGCAGGCATCCGAGTACCACAGCACCGGCCGCTGGTAGCGGTCACGACCGTTCAACTCCGCCATCTGATCCAGGCTATCGCGTAACTGAGTCAACCCGGTAGCATCGCCTGCCAGGGCTCGTTGCCAACCGAGAATACACTGGCTGGAAATTTGCCACAGCTGTAAATCGGGCGTTCCGGTCATTGCCGCCGCCCGCTCTGCATGCCGTGCGGCCAAGTGGACGTGGCCTAGCTGGCGATAGAGCGCAGCGGCAAATAGCAGCGCCAACGCCAAAGTACCGGGGTGAGCAATCTTCTCCGCCAGCCGAATCGCCGCCGACACCTGCCGTTCGGCACGCTGATAATCACCACGCAGGCAGAGTGCCCAGCCCTGAAAGCATGCGGCCGAAACTTGCGGATGATCGGAGAACGGCAGCCATTCGATCATCATTTGCGCATTGAGCGGATCGATTTCATCTAAATGGTCGTGAGCCTGCTGAATGCGACCCGCCCAGTACTCACAGTTGGCGCGGGCATAATCGGCCAAACGACGATAGCGAGGGTCTTCAAGGCGTGCAGCGAGATCAGCGAGCGTCGACGCCAGTGCAAAGGCATCGGCATGAGCATAGCGCTGGCTACGCCCCACCCAAAGCCCCCATTTGACTAGGAATATCTGCTCAAGATCTTCTGGATCCTCCAATCTATCGGTACCCGATTCGCGCAGCAGTTCCCTCGCACGCACAAAGCTTTCGTGAGCGGTAGGCGAGCCGTGGCCTTCAAGCGAGAACGCCGCCTGACCGCGCACGGTGAGCAGACTCACTTCACGTTCAATTTCATGCTCGACGTGGCGCAAGCTCGCTAAACCGAAATCGGCCATGCGTAGCGCCGTTCGGTTGGCGCTCACCTTGAGCGCTTCCCGGGCAGCCAATTCGAAATAGCGCGCACCACGTGCATAATGACCGCTCCGGCGCAGGTGAGTGGCAAAATCGCCGGGGTGACGACTAATCCATACAGGGAAGCGCTCCTCTATTAGAGTCACTACCTGTTGGTGCAGCTTGACCCGCACATCCCGCGGGCAAGAAAGGTAGGCAGCTTCTTGCAGCAACTGGTGGCTAAACTGGTATTCGTGCTCGCCGCTCTCTTTATCGACCGGCTCGACAATCTCCAGCGTCCGCATATGTTCGAGCGCTTGGTTAAGTCGCCCTTTTTCCCAGCCGCTACACTCCAATAGGAAATCCAACCGGAAGCGCTTACCCAGCACTGCCGCTACGTGGGCAATTTCGCGGTCACCCTCAAGCTGATCAATACGGCTTGCCAGCAGTCCTAACAACCCTTTGGGTAGCTCATCGAACTGGACGCTACGCCCTTCGCGACGATCCATATCCAGTCGCCGGCAAATTTCCTGCATATAGAGTGGCACGCCATCGCAGCGCTCAATAATCTGGTTACGTAGCCGCGGGCTCAAATGAATGCGGTAGCGCCGTGACAGCTGTGACAATAGCCGTGAAGACTGCTGCGGATCCAGATTCCCCAAACTAATCTGCTGATCCCAATGCAGCTTCACCGGCAGCAGTTCTCGTCCGTGGTGGCTAGCCACCAACATAAAGGCAGTATTAATAGGTAAACGTGCCTGCAACCCAGCGAGCACTTTAAACGAAGGCTCATCAAGCCACTGTAAATCATCGACCATTAGCACCAGGGTATGAGTGGTCGCCTGGCGCTCGATTAAGCGGTGCAGCAACATCACCACCAATTCGACGGCTTCACCGCTTTGGGCAAGCTGGGTGACCTCCTGAACTTCGTGCACCCCAAGCGCCTCTTCCAACAGGTGCTGACGCTCGGGCGTAAGCTGGTCAAACTCAAGCGTTGACTGTAGCTCGTGAATCGCCTCGACAGTCAGCGATTGTTTGAGATACCAGCCCACCAGAGTCCGGGCAACGCCGTAGGGATCTAGCACAGACAGCCGCGTGGTGGGCTGCCAGCAAATTGCCGCATCGCGACTAAGCTCTAACTGACGGAAACCGACCATCAGCGCCGATTTGCCCATGCCAGATGCCCCACGAACTAACACGCTTTGACGCAAACCTATACCTGCCCGCGCCAACGCATCGCGCAGCGTACGCAGCGAGGTTTCACGCCCGACCAGGCTAGGCGGCAGCGCATCGCGACCGCCCTCGTTTAAGCCCAGCACTAAAGCGCGCAGTCGAACGCGACCGTCGCTAGCCACCAAACGCGATACCAAGCGTGGCTGTAGATCAAGCGCGGGCGGCATGTGCTGGCTGGCTTCTTGCGAGATCACCAGCTCACTGCCTTCAGCTGCGCTCATTAGCTCCAGCGAGGTTTGGGTGACTTGCCCCAGCGGATCCGCCAATTGCCGCTCGGGCAGGTAAACAACCTGCCCACTGTGCAAACCAGCGGCCAACTCAAATTGCGGCACTTCGCCTTCGCCAGACCAGTGGCGAGCACTCTCCTGGGGAAGCGCCTGACGGCAATGCTCATAGAGCGCCACTAACTCAGCCAGTTGGTGAGCAGGCCCATGGGTGCCGAAACACGCCAATCCCAAGCCTCCAGTGGCGCCAGGCAACCAGAAGCCGCCCAAGTGATGGCACTGCTGCTCTAGCCAACGCAGTAGCTCTAACTGCAGAGTGAGGCAGTGTCGGGTCGCGGCTCGGTCTTGCCACTCCCCTTTTAGGCGCAGCCGGATAGCCATCACGGAAAGCTGGCGCAGCTCAATCTCATCTTCACGCAGAGGTTTACTGTCTGCCGCCAGCGCGCGGGAAAACGCGCCTTGAGGACTCATCATGCGCGGGTCGTGGTGACCGTCAGACCAGTAGCTTGCCAGCTGTAAGAAGCTAGGTTCAGGCTGCTGGCCTGACAACGCCAGTAGCTGCAAGTAGCTATTATACTGCTCGTGCGCGGCGGCCATTTGATTCTGTTCGGCCAGTTGGCGAACCAAGCGCTCATGAAACGGGCCATAGCCGGAAAAGCGACTCACCAGTGTTTCCAGGATCAAATCAGGCACATCGGTATGGGCTTCGAGTACTTGTTCAGCAAAACGAATGACGCGCTGACGCCACTCATTCCGCACCTGGACTAACCAGCGCTGAAACTCACTACAGGTGGCCAATTGAAGCTCTTCAATCAGGTCACCTTGGTAACAGGTCATCAGTGCTTCCAGGGTATCCAAGTCGCGCGGCCCTTCAAGCAGTTGCTGCAGTGTATGCAGATCGACTTTCCAATTGGCCGGGAGCTGGAAGGCAATCGTTTGCCGGGAGACGCTTAATACTTGGTCGGCGCTCTCTCCCAACGATTGGCGTAAGCAGTGCAGCGCGTGACGCAGGTTAGTTCTTCCTGAGGATAACCCTTGGTCAGGCCAGAGCAGTTCGGCCAGCGCGGCGCGGTTAACCGGCTGACGGTGCAGCAGCAAATAAACAAGCAGCGCCTTCACTTTGTCGTAGCTAAAGTGGGTTAATACGTCTTCGCCCTGGGTAAGCGAAAAGTGACCAAAGAGAGTTAACTGGTCTGTCTCACGAGCATCGCGCATGATAAACATCCTGCCGGGCTAAGCGGGTTAAGCTGGCACACCGCTATGGAAACGAAAAGCCGTATCGGGCGTAGTAATCAGCTCCGCTTCACGCGCTACAAAAAAAGCGATCCGCTCATCAATAGAGCCCGATGTCTGCTGGCGAGCCAGTAATAGGTAGTCCTCAAAGTGACGACCTTCTGACTTCACCAGGGTGCGATAAAACTTGGCGAGCTCTTCGTCTAAATACGGAATCAAGCCAGCAAATCGTTCGCAGCTACGCGCTTCGATAAGAGCGCCAATGATGAGCACATCAATTAACCGTTCGGGATCATTGCTGCGCAGGTGTCGCCTAAGGCCTTCCGCGTAGCGTGAAGCGGTCAAGTGCTGGTAGGTCACCCCACGCGCCTCCATGAGCGCAACCACTTGCTCGAAATGCAGCAACTCTTCGCGAGCCAATTGCGACATTTTGCTTAGCAGAAGTGGCTGATCGACGTAGCGATAGAGCAAACTCATGGCGGTGGAAGCGGCTTTTTTTTCACACTGAGCGTGGTCGACCAACAGCGTTTCAGGATTCTCTAACGCCCATTCCAGCCACGCATCGGGCGTTGCACAGGCCAAAAACTGGTGCAAACTTTCCGGCAGCTGATCATCCGCTTTCACCGCATGATCAGCCGTTTGTAAGGCATTCTTTTGTTTAGAGGGCGGAAGTGTACCGGGTTGTATCAACATAACACCATTACCGAGCTTATATCTCACTATTGTACAACATATAAGCGCCCAAGGCGCTTACAGTTCCCTGTTGAATTGCGTTCTTCATACCCTGAATCGCTTATTACTAATGTAGTTGCGCGCTTAAAAATGCTCCACACACTTTTAATCAGCTCGCTTACGTAAGTACCACAGTAGTTAGATAGCGCTCAGGTTATAAAGTGGGGACTATGGTAACGCGCTGTAACGACAATCACACCTGCACAACCTGTGGTTAGCCCGTAAATGGGGAAAACTTTCCTGCTTTTACGCCAATAGGCTAATAAAAAGCGTTTTTTTGATCCGTTTAGATCAAGGTATCAACATAAAGTACAAGAGCGGTCTTTGCTTGCCAGCTTAACATTGTCGACAGTTTGCCGTAGAATCTCAGCCATCCAACCACACGCTGTTTGTCGAGCGTATGTCATATGTGATCGGCCCCACTCTACACCACTGCGCGGCCACCACCGTGCACCGTGCAGGCCATCACCATAAAGTAAATGAAACGTGAATGAGAGGGCCCCAACGTGCTTGAAGCTTACCGCCAACATGTCGAGGAACGTGCAGCTGAGGGCGTCCCGCCCAAACCCCTAAACGCCGAACAAGTAGCTTCACTGGTTGAGCTACTGAAGACGCCACCGGCCGGTGAAGAGGAGTTTATCCTCGACTTAATCACCAACCGCGTTCCGCCGGGCGTTGACGAGGCAGCTTATGTAAAAGCAGGCTTTCTCACCGCCATTGCGAAAGGTCAAGCAAGCTCTCCGCTGATCGACAAGATTCACGCCGTCAAGCTACTGGGTACCATGCAGGGTGGCTATAACATAGTTTCAATGGTAGAACTACTCGATAACGAGGAGCTTGCCCGCGAAGCAGGCGAGCAGCTCAAGCACACACTGTTGATGTTCGACGCCTTCCATGATGTGGAAAGCCGCGCCAAGAACGGCAACAGCGTCGCTAAAGAGGTTATTCAGTCCTGGGCAGACGCCGAGTGGTTCCTGTCTAAGTCGGCACTAGCTGAAAAAATCACCTTGAGCGTGTTTAAAGTCCCGGGCGAAACCAATACCGATGACCTGTCTCCCGCGCCGGATGCCTGGTCACGCCCGGATATTCCGCTCCATGCCAACGCCATGCTCAAAAACGAGCGCGACGGCATTGAGCCAGTGGTTCCAGGTACCACTGGCCCGCTCAAACAGATCGAAGACGTTAAAGCCAAAGGCTTTCCGGTCGTTTATGTAGGCGACGTGGTCGGCACCGGTTCATCGCGTAAGTCAGCCACTAACTCGGTACTGTGGTTCTTCGGCGACGACATCCCCTACGCACCCAATAAGCGCGCTGGAGGTTTCTGCTTTGGTAGCAAAATCGCGCCTATCTTCTTTAACACCATGGAAGATTCGGGCGCCTTGCCGGTTGAAATGGACGTCACCAACCTGAACATGGGCGATGTCATCGATGTTTACCCCTACGCAGGTAAAGTGTGCAAACACGATAGCGATGACGTTATCACCACCTTCGAGCTTAAAACGCAGCTGATTCTGGATGAAGTACGCGCTGGCGGCCGTATTCCCCTGATCATTGGCCGTGGTTTGACTGGTAAGGCACGTGAGTCGCTAGGCCTTCCCACCTCTGAAGTTTTCCGCCTACCCGATCAGCCTAAAGATACCGCTAAAGGCTTCACTTTAGCGCAGAAAATGGTCGGTAAAGCGTGTGGTCTGGAGGGCGTTCGCCCCGGCATGTACTGCGAGCCCAAGATGACCACCGTTGGCTCACAAGACACCACCGGCCCGATGACCCGTGATGAGCTGAAAGACCTTGCCTGCTTGGGCTTCCAAGCCGACCTGGTCATGCAGTCGTTCTGCCACACCGCGGCTTACCCGAAGCCCGTAGATGTGGACACTCACCACACCCTACCCGACTTCATTATGAACCGTGGCGGCGTTTCGCTGCGCCCCGGTGACGGCATCATTCACAGCTGGCTCAACCGCATGCTGCTGCCTGATACCGTGGGTACCGGCGGTGACTCGCACACCCGTTTCCCGCTTGGCATCTCATTCCCGGCCGGTTCAGGCCTGGTAGCGTTTGCCGCTGCCACCGGCGTTATGCCGCTGGACATGCCGGAGTCGGTACTGGTTCGCTTCAAGGGCAAGCGCCAGCCTGGCGTTACGCTACGCGATTTGGTTCACGCTATTCCGCTCTACGCCATCAAGCAAGGCTTGCTGACCGTTGATAAATCCAACAAGAAAAACGCCTTCTCTGGGCGGGTGTTGGAAATTGAAGGTCTGGAAGATCTGACCGTAGAGCAAGCCTTCGAGCTTTCTGATGCGTCCGCCGAGCGCTCTGCCGCTGGCTGTACCATTACCCTGTCAGAAGAGAGCGTTACTGAGTACCTCAAGTCCAACATCACCCTGTTGAAGTGGATGATGGGCAACGGTTACGGCGACGAGCGCACCATCAGCCGTCGCATTGAAGGCATGGAAGCATGGCTGGCCAACCCCAGCTTGATGCGTGCCGACCAGGATGCCGAGTACACTGAAGTTATCGAAATTGATCTGGCTGAAATTAAAGAACCAGTTCTCTGTGCGCCGAATGACCCGGACGATGCGCGCCTACTATCTGAAGTCGCGGGCCAGAAAATCGACGAAGTCTTTATCGGTTCATGCATGACCAACATCGGCCACTTTCGGGCCGCTGGCAAACTGCTTGAAAAGCAGCCTGCCGGTAGTTTAAAAACCCGGCTGTGGCTGGCACCACCGACGAAAATGGATCAGCATCAGCTGACCGAAGAGGGCTACTACGGTATTTACGGCCGTGCTGGTGCCCGCATGGAAATGCCGGGTTGTTCATTGTGTATGGGTAACCAGGCCCGCGTTGCCGCTAAGAGCACCGTGGTGTCTACGTCTACACGTAACTTCCCGAACCGTTTGGGTGACGGTGCCAATGTGTACCTCGCCTCTGCGGAACTGGCGGCCGTTGCCGCAGTAGAAGGACGCCTACCCAGCGTTGAAGAGTATCAACGCTATATGAGTGAGTTTGACGCTATGGCGGGCGAGATTTATCGTTATATGAACTTTCACGAGATTGAGGAGTATCAAAAGATAGCCTCAAACGTGATTCCGGTCGCTCAAGAAGCCTAACGCTTGTTAAGTACTTGAGATAGACCGCCCCATCGCCGATGCTCGCACCATCGCAGAAAATGTAACCTGTTGCATTTTCTGAGTCGATGACCGAACGTCCCGCCACTGTTTTACAGGGCGGGGCGTTTTTTTATGCTCTACCTTTCAAAACTGATCGGTAATCCAACAGTGTTTACCCTATAGGAGCTTGTGATGACGAATTCGATTGATATAGTGACGCCCGATCTCTGCGATGCGCACCCAGAGATTGCGGTGCTTGACCCGCTGTTTGCCAATTTTGGCGGGCTTGAAGCTTTCTATGGCCCTATTCGTACAATCAAATGCTTTGAAGATAACTCCATGGTAAAACAGGCCGTTACCGAGCCGGGTAACGGCGCGGTGCTGGTGGTGGATGCGGGTGGTTCGCACCGCTGCGCCATGCTGGGGGATATGCTCGCCGAGCAGGCCGTCGCCAATGGCTGGGCGGGGGTCGTTATGTACGGCTGCGTGCGCGATGTGGATATACTCGCCGCCCTGCCGATTGGCGTTCAGGCGCTAGGCAGCCATCCGCGCAAAAGCGAAAAACGCGGCGAAGGACAGCGCGATATTGACGTCACCTTTGCCGGTGTTACTCTTCAGCCCGGCCAGTGGCTGTATGCAGATAACAACGGCATTATTGTTGCCGAGCAAGAGCTGCCACTTTCCTAACAACGACCTCCGAAGTCATTAAATTTGTCTTAAAAGAGCCCCTTGCCAGGTGTGGCGGTTACTGCCACCCTGGTGGCTCATTCTTACCGTTTAATGACGATGCAGCCTTTGACCTACCTTGGCTCTGCCTTACTACGCACGTTGCGCGATCATCTTCGCCCACTGATCGCTTATCACCTGTTCTTCACCCTGCTTGCCTCAGCCTTGCTGCTGCCTGCGATCACCTGGATGACACGCTGGCTGCTTGCCCAACTCAACCGTACTGTAGTCACCAACGATGAGTTGATCGCGCTACTGTTTAGCCCGCTAGGTTTGGTAGGCATGTTGGTAGGGCTTGGGTTCGCTTTTTTGATTATTTACTGGCAGCAGGCTGGCATGCTGCAGGTCGCCGTCAGGCCCCGTGATAACCACTATCGGCTGGCCCTGGAAGCGCTCTGGCTAAGCACCCGTCGGCTACCTGCCCTGGCGGGTCTTGTCATACTCCAGGTAGGCACCCACTTACTACTGCTCGCGCCCTTTATGGCTGGGCTCGCGTGGCTTTACGATGTCTGGCTGAGTGGTATAGACCCTTACTATCTTCAGCGCGTGCGTCCCCCTGCACTGTGGTATTTCATAGCGTGCGCGCTGCCGCTGATTATTGCCTGGGTATGGGCAGCGTCATGGCTCTATCTGCGCTGGCTATTGGCGCTCCCCCTCGTTGCGTTGGAAAGCTGTAACCCCTGGCAGGCACTTAAACGAAGCGTTAGCTTAACCCGCGGCTGGCGCCGGTCCATTGGCGCTGCGGTACTTCTGCTATTGGTCGTCATTGTTAGCCTGCCGCTACTGGTGACACTGCTCTTTGACCGCCTATTCACGCCACTTCTGTGGTGGCTGCCTGAGCATAATGCCGTGCTCATCCCAGCCATGCTGGCCTACTTACTCGGCTATGTGCTGATCACCCTAGCCATTACCTTCATCGGTATTGCCACCAATGCGCTGCTTTCCGCCTGCCTCTATATGCAGCTGGCCCACCGAGAAGCTCGCCCCGCACCGCCACCTGAGGATATTAATGCAGGCAAACTGGCCTGGGCGGTAGAGCTTAGCGTACTCATCTTTGCCGGCCTTCAAGCATGGTGGATACTCAATAGCTTTGAGATACGTGACAACGTCGCGGTGATTGCCCACCGTGGAAGCTCCATGGTGGCACCCGAAAATACCCTTGCCGCGCTAGAGCAGTCACTGCTTGATGGCGCCGACTATATCGAAATAGACGTACGTTTGAGCCGTGACCAACAGGTTATGCTTTACCACGATCGCAGCATGGCGCGGCTAACTGGCGACAACCGTGAGTTTGGCGAGCTAACCAGAGAACAACTCAGCCAATTCGATGTAGGAAGCTGGTTTGGTGATGCTTATCAAGGTGAGAACATTCCAGGCTTGGATGAAGCGCTACAAAGAGTGCGCGGAAAAGCCGGCTTAATGATCGACATCAAGCCTCTGCCGGGGCAAGAACAGGCGTTAGCCGATGCCGTTATCGAGGCTTTGAATGCAGAGAGTGACGTGCGCTATCGCTGCTGGGCGACCCAACAAAGCGCCTTCGACGGCTATACAGCGTGCGGTTTTCCCAATGCGCTAATGGATATGCGCATGGCTACCATGTCACCATCATTACTAAAATATTTGGATCAGCGGGCGCCAGCACTGCGCGTTACTTTATTGGCTCAGCTTATTCTGCCCGGCACGCTAAACCGGCGTGACTTTGATGCCCTTGGGCTACGCCATAATCGCATCACGGAAGGGGAAATTCGCTTAGCGCGACTATATGGTTACGAAATACACGCCTGGACCGTCAATGACCGAGCTCGCATGTCAACACTGATTGATCTGGGGGTCGATGCGATTATCACCGACTACCCAGATCGTTTAACCGAGCTTATTCAAGTCCGCCGCGACTTAAGCGACGGTGCGCTAATGCTAGTGAAGCTGCGCAACTGGCTTCGCCAATAGAGGTTGGTCTAATCGCCCATTACCACCCCTTCGCGCCGAGGGTCAGCGCCACCAAACAGAGTGCCATCTTCAAGGCGCATAATGGCCTGAAGGCCGCTGGTTAGCTCCCGCTCGCTGACCGTATGACCACGCTCACGCAGTGATTCGATGGTTGCCTCAGGAAAACGCCCCTCTTCCACATAAACATCCCCACCCAAAGTAATAGCATGGGGAAGGTTGAGCGCCTCTTGAGCGCTTAACCCCCAGTCGCGCAGTGCGACTAATGTGCGGGCGGTGTAATGAATAATGGCGGCGCCACCTGGTGAGCCCAAGCTGGCTACTAGCTCGCCAGTTTCTTGATCAAATACCAGGGTCGGGCTCATGCTGGAGCGAGGACGCTTACCGGGCTCTACCCGGTTAGCTACGGGCTCGCCATCCACTTCAGGTGTAAATGAAAAATCGGTGAGCTCGTTATTGAGCAGGAAACCACCCGCTAAGCCCGTGCCACCATCGGACATAATCCGCGAACCAAACGCCTGCTCAATGGTGGTGGTTATAGCCACTGCGTTGCCCTCCTCATCGACAATACTGATATGGCTAGTACCGTACTCGGGCTGTTCGGGCTGGCTAGCCCAGCTCACGTCAAGCTCTCCTGGGTTACCCGGTTCAGCGCTGTCGCCCATGCTCATATCTTCGATAAGTGCACTGCGCTGCTCCAAGTATTCCGGGGCTAGCATCAGTGACCAGTCGCCTCCCGGCGCCTCGACAAAGTCAGGATCGGCGATGTAACGGCCACGGTCCGCAAAGGCCAGGCGTGAGGCTTCCAAGAATTGATGCAGCCATCCACTGCTTGCAGCACCACTGTCTAACGGGGCTTCAAGCAGTGGCTGCTGATCAAGCATGCCTAAAATCTGCATCACGGTCAGATGACCCGATGAGGGTGGTGGGAAACCGCATACTTCCCACTGTTGCCAAGGCGTACACAGCGGCTTACGAGTAAGCGCTTCATAGCCGTTCATGTCCTCAATCGTCAAACCACCAGGGCGCTCAGGGTGGTTCTGAACGCGCTCAACGATGTCTTGTGCCACGGCTCCTTCGTGCAAGGCGGCGCTGCCTTGCTCAGCGACGCGGCGAAGAACGGCTGCCAAGGCTGGGTTTTTGAGCGTTTCACCAACCGCAATTGGCTGACCTTCTGAATCATAATAAAACTGGCTCGCTAGCGGGTCTTGGCGTAGGAACTCATCACCAGCCAAGCTGGTATGCAACCGATTGCTAACCTCAAAGCCCTCCTCGGCCAAAGTGATTGCCGGGATAAACAGCTCTTCCCAGGCCAGCTCACCGTGCTCAGCGTGGGCTTTCTCAAGCATACGCAGCGTGCCTGGCACTCCCACTGAGAGGCCGCTAACCACTGCTTCATTAAACGCCAGTGGCTCGCCATCCTGCATAAACAGCTCACCATTAACGCCTTGGGGAGCGGTTTCACGACCATCGTAGGCACGCACTTCATCGCCATCGAAGTGCATCAAAAAAGCACCGCCACCAATACCACTGGATTGAGGCTCAACCAGGTTCAACACCATCTGCACCGCAATGGCCGCATCAATGGCGTTACCACCGGCTTTAAGTACTTGGTAACCGGCATCGGTGGCGAGCGGGTTAGCTGCAGCCACCGCAAACGACTCAGCTTCCCAGCCGGGCTTCTCTTCATAGCCCGATTCGCTCTCAGGAGAAATGGAGGGTGTCTCATAGCTAAACCCCCAGCTATATAACGGCGCTACCAGCAGAACAGGTAGCGCAAACTTAACTGATTTTGGTGACATCTCAGCGCTCTCCGCGACAAATAAAAACCACTCCAAAAGGGTAGCCTATAAAAACAACAACGCCCGGCACAATGGCCGGGCATAAATTAGTTAAAATAAATGTAACTACTCGATTTTCTGCCCTGCCAGCATAAACCATGTTTCCAGCACCGCATCAGGGTTGAGTGATACAGAATCGATACCCTGCTCCATCAACCATTTAGCCAGATCGGGATGGTCTGACGGTCCCTGCCCGCAGATACCGACATATTTACCCTTCGCCTTACAGGCTTGAATGGACATGGCCAGGAGCTTTTTAACCGCCCCATTACGCTCGTCAAACAGATGCGCCACGATGCCGGAATCACGATCCAAACCTAACGTTAACTGGGTCAGGTCGTTTGAGCCAATCGAGAAACCATCAAAATACTCAAGGAACTCATCGGCCAGCAGTGCGTTCGCTGGAAGCTCGCACATCATAATCACTTTAAGCCCTGTGGGGCCGCCACGTTCGAGGCCATTAGCCGCCAATAGCTCTACCACCTCACGTGCTTCGTCGGTGGTACGCACAAAGGGCACCATGATTTCGACATTCTCGAACCCCATCTCTTCACGCACTCGCTTGAGCGCTCGGCACTCGAGTTCAAAACAGGGCCTGAACGCCTCTGAAATGTAGCGCGATGCGCCCCGGAAACCGAGCATGGGGTTCTCTTCACCCGGCTCATAGAGTTTGCCGCCAATCAGGTTTTCGTATTCGTTGGATTTAAAGTCGGACAGCCGCACGATAACGCGCTGGGGATGGAACGCTGCCGCTAGCGTGGAGATACCTTCAACTAGTTTATCGACATAGAAGCTGACCGGGTCGGTGTAACCCGCAGTACGTAAATCGATCACCTGCTGTAAATCAACCGGCAGCGTGTCGTACTCCAACAGCGCTTTAGGGTGGACGCCGATCATGCGGTTAATGATAAATTCCAAACGCGCTAAACCCACGCCTGCGTGAGGCAGACTGGCAAAACCAAAGGCGCGATCAGGGTTGCCCACATTCATCATAATTTTAAAGGGTATTTCCGGCATCGCATCGACGCTGGAGACTTTGCAGTCAAACTCCAACAAACCTTCATACACATTGCCGGTGTCGCCTTCCGCACAAGAAACCGTGACGTCGATACCCTCTTTTAACTGGGTAGTCGCATCACCACAGCCAACGACAGCGGGAATACCCAACTCACGGGCGATAATCGCCGCATGACAGGTACGCCCACCGCGATTGGTGACGATCGCAGAAGCACGTTTCATGATCGGCTCCCAATCCGGGTCGGTCATATCGGTGACCAGGATATCGCCATCATGGATCTTGTCCATGTCATCAGGGCTTAGCACGACCTTGACGGTGCCCCGGCCTATGCGTTGACCAATCGCTCGGCCGGTTATTAGCATACGGCCCATTTCACGTAGCTGGAAGCGCTCGAGTTTGCCACCCTCTTGCTGGGAGACCACCGTTTCAGGACGCGCCTGGACGATGTAAAGTTGACCATCATCGCCATCCAACGCCCACTCTATATCCATGGGCCGCTGGTAGTGCTGCTCGATAGTCATCGCCTGACAGGCTAGATCCATCACTTGCTGATCGTTGATACAGAAGCGACTGCGGTCGTTATGGGGCACATCGACGGTTTCAACCGATTTACCGGCACTGGCATCCTGCCCATAAACCATCTTGATCAGCTTGGAACCTAAATTACGGCGCAGCACCGCCGGGCGGCCCGCCGCCAGGGTCGGCTTGTGCACATAGAACTCGTCGGGATTGACTGCACCCTGCACCACGGTTTCGCCCAAGCCCCAGGAGCCAGTGACAAAAACGGCGTCTTTAAAGCCGGATTCGGTGTCTAGGGTGAACATAACGCCTGCCGCACCGGTCTCTGAGCGCACCATTTTCTGTACGCCTGCCGACAAGGCGACATTTTCGTGGGCGTAACCGCGGTGCACTCGGTAGGAGATCGCACGATCGTTAAACAGCGAAGCAAAAACCTCGTGCACTGCACGCTTGATATTGTCGAAGCCTTCGATATTCAGGAAGGTTTCCTGCTGACCCGCAAAGGAGGCATCGGGTAAGTCTTCGGCGGTAGCTGAGCTGCGTACGGCTACTTTCAGTTGCGGATGCTGTTGCTGCAGCTGGCCGTAGGCATCGCGCAAGGCCGCTTCAAAGGTAGGTGGTAGCGGCGTATCGATGATCCATTGGCGTATATTGCGACCCGCCTCAGCCAGCGCTTTAACGTCATCGACGTCCAGACGAGCCAGAGTGGCATTAATGCGCTCGTTTAATCCTTCGTGGGAGAGAAATTCACGATAAGCGTGGGCGGTGGTAGCAAAACCGCCAGGAACCGTCACGCCAGCACCAGACAGGTTAGAAATCATTTCACCCAGCGAGGCGTTTTTACCACCTACGCGTTCGACGTCCGCCATACCCAGCTGATCGAACCACAGAATGTACTCTTCCACGTAACCCCCTCGCTCATAGATATCTGCATGACCTTGACGATCATGGATAATTGATTGAGACACCCTAGCACCGCGCCAATATATTCGCCATTGGTCTAATAGCGAAGAGAGTGGAGGATTTTTACAACAGCAGAGCTTTTTAGGCTATTTATGTAGTCAGATACATTTGAGCCCGCCAAAACACCCAATGCTGACACGTTGTGCTGGCAAACGGCTCGGCACACAATAGACGCATCACTCATCAGTGGATTTCGTTATGAAACGTACGGCTTTTTTTATTTCAGATGGAACGGGGATCACGGCAGAGAGTTTAGGGCGTAGCTTGCTGGCCCAGTTCAGCGATGTTGAGATCGATATGCAGACCAAGCCCTATATCGATACGTTGGAAAAAGCGCAGGCGTTAGCAGCGATTATTGAGTCGACAGCCAACCGGGATGGTCATCGCCCCATTATCATTGACACTATTGTGGATCAACAAATACGCGACGTTATTCGTAAGGCGTCCGGCTTTAAGGTCGATATTTTTTCAACCTTTCTGGAGCCCTTGGAGCAAGAACTAGAGACCCACTCCTCCTACAGCGTTGGGCGCACTCACTCGATAGGCAGCGATGATGTCTATATGGATCGTATCCACTCCGTCCACTTCGCGCTGGATAATGATGACGGTGCACGCACCCACCAATACGATAAAGCGGATATCATTCTGGTTGGCGTCTCGCGCTGCGGCAAAACACCTACCTCGCTTTATCTGGCGCTGCAGTTTGGCATTCGGGCGGCTAACTATCCGCTGACGGAAGACGATTTAGACGAAGATGGCATTCTGAAGCTACCCAAAGCGCTCGCGCCCCATCGGCAAAAGCTGTTTGGGTTAACCATCGATGCGCGACGCTTGTCGGCGATTCGCAACGAGAGACGCCCCAATAGCCGCTATAGCTCGATGGATCAGTGCCTACAAGAAGTGGAACAGGCCGAGTCGCTCTACCGCACCATGCACATTCCCTTCATCGATGCGACGCGCTTCTCGGTGGAGGAGATTTCGACGCGGATGATTGCCGAAACTGGCTTAGCGAGGCGTTTCTCGCCCCGCTAATGCAAAACTACGCAAGCCCCCAGTGAATTACATGCCTTTGGGGGCAAAAATTCCCGGCGCGTTGCGCCAGTAGCCTTTGTAATCCATACCAAAGCCAAACACATAGCGGTCGGCGACTTCCAGGCTACAATAGTCGGCTTTCAACCCAGGCACTGCTTTGCGGTTGTGCTGTTTATCGACCAGCACCGCTGTGGTAACGCTGGCGGCCTGGGCCTCTTCGCAGTATGCCAAAATGGCCGCCAGCGTCGCACCCTCATCCAGGATATCGTCAACAATCACTACGTGACGGCCCGCCATGGGCACTTCGGGCGAAACGCGCCAAAACAGTTCGCCGCCGCGCAGCTCGTTGCGGTAGCGAGTGGCATGCAGATAATCCACTTCCAACGGAAAGCCCAAGCGGGTAAGCAGATGCCCGGTGGTAATCAACCCCCCATTCATCACACAGTAAAAAACTGGCAGTTTATCGCCTAAATCCCGAGTAATCTCTTCCGCCATACGATCTAGCGCCCGCTCTACCTCTGGTTGAGAAATTAGGCAGTCGGCGTTATCCATCAACTCGCGCATTGAGTCCAACGACTCTAATGCTTCTTTATCCAACTTTGACATCTACCAACTCCACGGCGGGTTAAAGACTTGATTTATTTAAATAAGAGATTTATTCAGCGCTGGGTTTCGGCTTATCCGCTAGCGCTTCCAATTTAGCGTGGGTACGACGCCATCGACCCAATGCGCTCAGCGCGTCAAGATCAGGTCGCGCACGGCTATAGCGCAGTTTAGCGGGGCGCTTAGAATTGATTCCTTGGCATGCCTCCATCACTTCAAGCGCGGAAGCTCGGTCATTACATACCAGCAGCATATCGCAGCCTGCTGCCAGCGCTGCCTGGGCACGCGCTTTGGGGTCACCCGCCTCGTGGGCGCCTGCCATACTCAGGTCATCTGAAAAAATGCAGCCTTTGAAGCCTAGCGACTCCCGCAGCATGCCCAACCAGTTGGGTGAAAAGCCTGCTGGGCGCGTATCAAAAGCACTATAAATAACGTGTGCAGGCATAATCCCATCTAACTGTGAAGCTAACTGGGTAAAGGGCACAAGATCGTGCTGCTTAATCACTTCTAGTGGGCGATCGTCTATCGGTAACGCAACGTGCGAGTCCGCTGCGACCCCACCGTGGCCTGGGAAGTGCTTACCCACAGCGGCCATGCCTGCATCGTGAAGCCCCTGAATAAATGCATTGCCTAGCTGGGCTACGTGCTGTGGGTCACTGCTAAAACTACGATCGCCAATAACGCTGGATAGGCCGCTCTCAACATCTAATACAGGGGCGAAGCTCAGATCCAGACCGCAGGCAGCCATCTCCATCCCCAATAGCCAGCCGGCATCTTTGGCTAACGCCAGCCCCTCTCCTAGGGTAGCGTGGTAACAATCGCCGATACGCGCCATGGCAGGCAGGCGTGTTAACCCCTCTTTTATGCGCTGAACGCGGCCACCTTCTTGATCCACGGCAAGCAGTAAATCAGCACGCACACGGCGAATATCGCTGCAGAGCTTGCGAACCTGATAGCCATTTTCAACGTTGCGGGCAAACAAAATTACGCCCCCTACCGTCGGTTCTAGCAGCAAGCGTTTTTCTGCAGCCGTCAATTTTGGGCCTTCAAGGTCAAGCATGACCGGGCCTAACGGTTGAGTCATCGTGATAGGTCCATGAAAAGGGGCGATGATTCTAGACGATCGTCTAGCGGTGTCAAAATCTGATCAATCAAAGGATTGGCGGCCACCGTGCAACCAAACAGGGGTACCCGGCAACGCTAACGAAAAGATATAGAGCAAATCACTATTGCGTAAACGAATACAGCCGTGGGACGCAGCAACGCCTATGGGCTCGTCAGGCGGCGTCCCGTGCAGGTAAATATAGCGCCGTTGCGAGTCCACCTGACCACCGCGGTTTACGCCCTTTTCCAAGCCACACAGCCACAGTATGCGGGTCAGAATCCAGTCACGCTCTGGATGATCTTCGGCGAGTTCGGGCGAAAATGTCTCGCCCGTCCAGCGGCGACCTCGAAACACCGCATTTTCGGGCATATCACCACCAATGGCCGCGCGCACATAGTGCCACCCGCGGGGGGTTTTACCACTGCCATTGCGTTCCCCGCTTCCGGCGGCACCGGATGAAATAGAACACTCATGGAGCACTTTTGGCCCTCGCCAACAGCGCAGCAACTGTTCGGTAGTATCTATCTCCAGCCAAATATGTTCCGTTGGAGGTAGCTCAGCTAGCGTAGGAGTTCGCATGTTTTCCTTCTTCTGGCTTGGCACCGTCAAGGGCTATGGGTAACGGCGCATTCATAGCAGCCACCACTACCGGGAGCAATCGCCTGACCAAATCACGCACAGAGACCTGTTCGTGGTAATCCTTCTCCGCGATATCGCGAAGCGCATCGAGGCCAGACAGGGTAAATATTACCGTGCCGAGCACAAAGTGTAGCCGCCAAAAACGCTCGGCGTCAGGTAGATCCGGCGTTGCTTTGCGCACAAGCTCGGTGAAGCGTGTAAACACATCGCCATACTCTTCCTGGATATAACGTCTTAGATGTCCCTGTGCCTGACTGTAGGCAAGGCCCAGCAGGCGCATAAACACTTTCAAACTATTGCGCTCGGCGGGCACCGCAAGAACGGTAGTTGCCATGGTCTCGAGCAGTGTTTCCAAGGGGATAACGCGCCCAGCGTGTTGGCCCTCGAGCTCATCTAGCGCAGTATGAAAGCGCTGGCTAAACGGATCCAGGTAGCGGGCAAAAACGGCCTGAATCAAGGCTTTTTTGGAACCAAAATGGTAATTAACAGCGGCTAAGTTAACCCGCGCTTTGCTAGTGATGTTGCGCAGCGAAGTTTCAGCAAAACCCCGCTCTGCAAACAGCACCTCGGCGGTGTCGAGTATACGGGTCACCGTATCAGATTGAGCCATGTCGCTCTCCAGGGAAACAGGTGTTTAAAACATAGCAAAATACTATGCCATAACGTAGGCGGGCTCAACGCTTGATTTATTGACAAAATGTGACGTATTAAATAAGAAGAAACTTAGTTTCAAACGATTAGGAAAATTGCATAGACATAGTCGATAGGCACTAACAAGCCATATACTGGACAGAGGAACATACTGTATACTTAAACACTTATTGATTAAGTCGACATTTAACTTGTTACTATCTATCCACTATTTATGGAGTCTGGGATGTCGCGTCCGCTAACCGCTCGCCAACAGCACGTGTTCGATTTTATCGTTAAGACCATGGGCGAATTTGGCTACCCTCCTACCCGCGCCGAGATTGCCAAAGCACTTGGCTTCCGCTCACCCAATGCGGCTGAAGAGCATCTGCGCGCGCTGGAACGCAAAGGCGTTATTCGCATTATCCGCAACACCTCTCGCGGCATCCGCCTGCCCAACCAGGAACCTCAAGAAATCCTGGATAGCGCAGTCACCGCCTTACCCACAGCCAACGTGGAAGCCCCACCCACTGGCCTGCCCGTGATCGGGGAAGTAGCCGCTGGCAGCCCCATTTTGGCCGCCGAACATATTGATCGCTACTGCCCGCTACCAGCCGAGTACTTCACTCCCAAAGCTGACTATCTGCTGCGCGTACGCGGCCTTTCCATGAAGGATATTGGCATTTTGGAAGGTGATTTACTGGCGGTTCATCGCACCGACCGGGTTCGCGATGGTCAGATCGTGGTTGCCCGCCTGGACGATGAAGTAACGGTAAAACGCTTCAAACGCCAGGGGCACCAAGTGACGCTGTTTGCAGAGAACCCTGATTTTGCGCCCATTGAAATCGACCTGCGCTCTCAAGCGCTCGATATCGAAGGCGTTGGAGTCGGCGTAATTCGTGGCGGCAACGGCCAGGCACTCGGCTAATAAATCCGCTACTGCAGGTCGATATAGCGGTGGTCATTGAAGGTGGCCACCCAATTTGGGTGATAGACCAACAGGATGCTCAGCAGCATGCCAGTAATAAATGCCTCTGAAGGCATTAGCAGAGGTAAGAAACGCGCATACTCCTGGGCGAGATAGATCGCCTCAGGATCAGTCCCTGCGACGATAATCAGCACTACCGCCGCCAGCCCTCCTCCCAGCGTTGCCAGTGCCGCGCCAAAAAAACCGCAGGCAAACAGAAAGACCATCAAGTTATCCGGCAGGCAGCGATCTACCAGCCGCCATACCGTGCCAATAACGGCCGCCGGGACTATCCCGGTAACCAGCACATTTGCCCCCAGCAACATCCACTCATTATGGCCAATCATCACCATGGCGATATTGATCAGCACGTTGCTAATCAGCGCTAATGGCGCTTTAAAAACGAGTGTCATCAATACCGTAAAGACAAGGTGCAGCGTTAGCCAATCAACCGTCTGGGCACGAAGCTGCCACATCAGCATCACCGCCAGCGTAGCACCCAGCCAGCGGTGCTGAAGCGCTGAATCCCTTATCAACACCCGCCAGGGCCGCCCCCAAAGCGCCCATGCGATCACTGCTAACGAGAGTAGCCAGGTGAGCAGCAGCGCCCAGGGCGCTAATACACTTTGCGCGAATGACATGGCGGCCTCTCAGGTTGATGGGCGTTATAGAGTACTTAGCTAAATACCACTGTCTTGTTGCCGTGCACCAACACGCGATCCTCTAAGTGCCAACGTAAACCTCTCGCCAACACTGCTTTCTCAACGTCACGACCAAAACGTACTAAGTCAGTGGGCGTATGACAGTGGCTAACGCGATGGATATCCTGTTCGATGATGGGGCCTGCATCGAGTTCCTCGGTCACATAGTGGCAGGTAGCGCCAATCAGCTTAACGCCCCGCTGGTAGGCCTGGTGGTAGGGCTTAGCCCCGGCAAAAGAGGGCAAAAAGCTGTGGTGAATGTTAATCACTCGCCCCGCATAGCGCGCGCACAGCTCAGGGGGCAGTATTTGCATATAGCGCGCCAGCACCACGCAGTCGGCACGGGCACTGTCGATTTCGGCCTGAACTTTGGCAAACGATGCTTGCTTATTGTCGGGGTCGACCGCTACATGGTGATAAGGAATGCCGTACCACTCCGTCAGCGAACGCATATCATCATGGTTGGAGATAACCCCGACAATATCGCAATCCAGCTCCCCCGCCTGCCAGCGGTAAAGTAGATCTACCAAGCAGTGTGACTCCCGCGACACCATCAGCACTACTCGCCTACGCTGCTGGGTATCCACCAGTGACCACTGCATATTGAATTCGCTGGCCACCGGTTCAAACGCCGCGCGCAGCGCTTCCGCCGACATACCTACCGAATCCGCCAGAATTTCGTAGCGCATAAAAAAGCAGCCGGTTTCTAAATCGGAGTGCTGGCTGGCTTCGGTAATGGATCCGCCCTGCTGGGCAATAAAGCTCGATACCCGTGCAACAATACCCACCCGGTCAGGACAGGAAACCACTAAACGATAATAATGAGACATGTGAGCTACTCTTGACCTATTGCTAAGTTAATTATGACAAACCAGCGGCTTAGGTCGCATAGTGTATCGGAAGGCCATGGATGATTGTTAGCTGCCCCTGCCTTCCCGTATAGTTAAGTCACTACTTTTTAGGTTTTTCATAACAGATGCATTCACCACGCGTTCAAATTCGTCCCCGTCGTCGTCCACCGCTGCGCATGTTGCCGCTGGGGGGATGCGGTGAGATTGGAATGAATCTAACGCTATACGGCTATGACGATCACTGGATAGCCGTGGACTGCGGCATGATGATCCGCCAGGATCTTCCTAACTCGCCGCTGCAGGTACCCAATCTTGATACGCCGAAAGCACTAGGGATCGTGCCCAAAGCGCTATTTATCACCCATGGCCACGAAGACCACATTGGTGCCGTAGCCTGGCTATGGCCGATGTGGAACTGCCCCATTTACGCCACCCCGCTAGCGGCAGGCCTGTTGCGGCTAAAATTTGCCGAGCATCAGCTTAGCAGTGCGGCTATCCATGTCATTGAACCTGGCGAGGCCCTAGAGAGCGGGCCATTCACGCTGCGTTATTTACTTTTAACTCACTCCATTCCCGAAAGCTGTGCGCTAATAATGATGGCCGGTGGCTATCGCGTTTTACATACCGGCGACTGGAAACTCGACCCTGAACCGATTATCGGCACGCCGATCAGTGCAGCCCTCTTCAAGGCCCTTGCCCCGGTTGACTTGGTAGTGGGCGATTCCACTAACGCCCCCATGCCAGGGCACTCAGGCAGCGAAGGGGACGTCGCCCGCGCCCTGACAAAAACCCTCGCCAAATGCCAGGGCCGGGTGGTGGTCTCCTGCTTTGCCAGTAACCTTGCCCGAGTGTTAGCAATAGGACGCGCCGCTCAGAAGTGTGGCCGCCGCATTAGCTTGATGGGCCGTTCAATGGAGCGCATGGTCAGCGTTGCCCGGGGGCTCGGCTATATGGATGATTTACCGCCTTTGGTGCCCAATCATGACTTAGGCTATCTTCCCCCGGATGAAGTGGTGATTATCGCCACCGGCAGCCAGGGTGAGCCCCGAGCTGCGCTACAGCGCCTCGCCCAGGGTCGCCACCCTTTTGTGGATCTTCAGCCGGGCGATAACGTTATTTTTTCGGCTAAAGCCATTCCTGGCAATGAACGCCCCATTGAACAACTTAAAAAGCGTTTGGCGCACTTAGGCGTCAACCTCTACGACGAGTTCAACCACCCTGAGCTGCACGCTACCGGGCACCCCGCTCAGGATGAACTGATCAAGCTGTATCAGTGGGTCAGGCCAAAACATCTCATACCGGTGCATGGCGAAGCCCGCCACCAACAGGCTCATCAGACTATTGCCAAACAGCTAGGCATTAGCGCTCCATTGGCGCCGGTGAACGGCGATCTAATCTGCTTTGACAGTCACGGGCTGCGCTGTGAATCGCGCTATCCGCAGCCGCCCTGCATAGTCAGTCAAAACAGCGTGGTACCCCACCCTGGTCTTGAGGTGCACGACGCCAACAAGGCCCGTCGCGGCAGCTTATACTTAGCGCTGCCGGTGACTGCTACTGACACTGGATGGGCGCGTATTGGCCGTTTGATGCTGGATGCCACGGGGGCCAGCCCGCTGGATGAAGATAGTTTTAATGATTGGCTGGATGATCAGCTTGAGGAGATTGCAGCAGAGACGCTTGCCGACTTGCGCCAAGCATTACAGCCTCGCATGGTACAGTGGCTGGCGGAGCATATGCAGCATCTGCCCGATGTGCATCTACAGATTATGGCCGCCGAAATGCCAGAGGTCATCCCCCTGGAGAACGCCGTCAATCGTTAGAGCTGTGCATTATTGTGAAAAGCGCAGCAATGCAGCAGTCTCACTCCCAGCGCGCTGCATCTTGTTGATCAGAGTGACGCTCTTTGACCCAATACTCGCCCTGGCTAGAGTGCTCTTTCTTCCAGAAAGGCGCCTGGGTTTTCAGGTAATCCATAATAAAATCGCAGGCTTCGAACGCCTCACGCCGGTGTGCGCTGGCTACGAGAACGCGCACAATCGGATCACCTGGCTCCAGGTAACCGACGCGATGAATAATCCGTACCGCTTGGAGCGACCAACGCTGCCAAGCCTGTTCACCAATCTCCGTCAGCGTACGCTCGGTCATTCCTGGATAGTGTTCCAGCGTTAACCCCGTGACGTCAGGCGATTCATTAAAATCACGCACTAAGCCGGTAAAACTCACCACCGCGCCAATATCACTACGCCCCGCCAAGGCATCGTCATAGCCATAGTCCATTGAAAACGGGGCGGCTTGAATCGCTACTTTAATATCCAGCTTATTATTCACCCTCACCCCCCTGTTACTGGCGGGAAAAATGCCACTTCGTCATCATCAGTCACTAACGCATCGTCATTGGCCATGACCTGATTAATAGCACACAGCGTACGCTGGTCGGTGAGTTGTTTAAAGCGACTATCCTGCTCGGCCAACGCGGCTTTTAACCCGCCAATGTCGCGGCTAGCCAGTTGATCGAGACTCACGACGGTCTCACTTTCGCCTACCCGCTCGCGCAGTTCGGCTAAAAACTTAACCCGCACGCAGGGTGAAGGGCAGCGCTCGCCCAAGCTGACTTCTCCGGCTACGCCGTCACCGGTAACAATCGGCGCCTGGGCGCTCATACGCTGGTAGTCACCACGCTGACCACCTTGCTTGCTGTCGAGTTGTATAGCTTCGATACGCATACCTTTATCGACCGCTTTGCACATATCGTAAAGCGTCAAACAGGCTACCGAGACGGCGGTAAGGGCTTCCATTTCGACCCCAGTGCGTCCATTCAAGCGACACAGCGAGGTTACATGAACGCAGGATTCGGCCACATCAATATCGAACTCAACAGAAACCTTGGAGAGCGCCAGTGAGTGACAGAGAGGAATCAGCTCATGAGTACGTTTGGCCGCCTGGATACCAGCGATACGCGCGGTGGCCAACACATCGCCCTTGGGCAGTTCACCATCGCTAAGTAATTTCAGCGTTTCAGGCTGCATTATAATGCGCCCGGAGGCGACTGCTTCGCGGTGGGTTTCCTGCTTATCGCCGACGTCCACCATATTGGCTTCACCACGGGTATTGAGGTGGGTCAGATGCATGTTGTCACCATTGCTGTTTTGAGGACATACGTTTTGAAGACATACATTTTGAAGACATACATTTTGAAGACATACATTTTGAAGACATAGTATCGTTTTTAGCGCTTAACCAGGTCACTACCCACTGTGCAATCGCTTCATTATCGTCTAGATCTAACTGAGCCACCGAAGCCGCCAGGTCGATAGGCGGTGGTGCACTGAGCGCGACTGCCTCAACCCATCGACCGGTTAAAATAGCCGCATCGCCAATCCCATCGCGGTATAGCACCAGCTTGGGAATCGGCCAAGCTTTGAAGCCTTCGACAATCACCAAATCGGGATCGTGCGGCAACATCATGGCAATTAGCTGGGCTAAATCAGGCTCTTCCTGGTCAGGAGTTTCCTGCATCAGCGCAAAGCGCTGACGGGAAGCCACCAGTATCGGTGCGGCACCTGCGCTACGCAGCTTATAGCTATCCTTGCCCGGCTGGTCGACATCAAACGAGTGGTGCGCATGCTTGATGACAGCGACGCTCAAGCCATGCTCCCCTAATCGTGGCAACAGCTTCTCTAGCAGCGTCGTTTTTCCGGTACCGCTCCAGGCAGCAATCCCCAGTATGGGAAAGGGCGCAGTTAGTTCGTTTTCCATGCCGCCGAAACTCCTGATGATCACTAAACGCTATCATTCTAACGATTCACACAGCGTTTTAGAGAATGACTCTACTCGCCCTCTTGCTCGCGGGGTAATAGCCAGTTCAACGCAATACCCACCAAAGCGGCCAGGCTAACGCCCTGCAGCGTAAACTGGCCACCGCCAAACTGCATGCCGCCAATCCCAAACACCAGTATCAGCGAAACCACGACCAAGTTGCGCGGCGCCGTCAGCGACTGCCCTGCACGTACCAGTGTGTTCATACCGACCACCGCAATGGAGCCAAACAACAGCGTCATTATACCGCCCATTACCGGGCCAGGAATGGTCTGCAGCAACGCACCCAGCTTGGACAAAAACGCCAGCACAATGGCAATAATCGCGGCAACAATCATATACTTGGGATTAAATGCCCGAGTGAGCGTTACCGCCCCGGTGACTTCCGAATAAGTAGTATTCGGCGGCCCGCCGAACAGTGCTGCTACGCTCGTCGCCAGCCCATCGCCTAGCAGAGTGCGATGCAGACCAGGCTTTTCCAGGTAGTTTTTGCGGGTCACCGAACCAATGGCCACCATATCACCAATGTGTTCTACCGCTGGGGCAATCGCGACCGGAATCATAAACAGAATGGCAGCCCAGTGAAAACTGGGTGCGGTAAAACTGGGTATCGATAACCACGCCGCCTCATGCACCGGTGTAAAGTCGACCACACCCATCAACAACGCTAAAAAATAACCGGTGACAATGCCCCCCATGATCGGCACTAAGCGAAGTAGCCCGCGACCAAAAACGGCCAACACAAGTGTGACTAGCAAGCTGGTCATTGATAAGAAAATCGCCGCGCCATAGCCGATATTGTCGCTGGTTTCACCGGTCGCCATGCTTACTGCCACCGGCGCCAGCGCCAGGCCAATCACCATAATCACCGGCCCCACCACCACAGCGGGCAGCAAGCGATGTAGCCAAGCGGTGCCTTTTAAGCGTACAGCCTGGGAGATCGCCACATAGACCAGCCCCGCTGCCATTAGTCCGCCCATGGTTGCCGAAACGCCAAAGCTCGCCACAGAGCCTTGAATAGGCGCTATAAAAGCAAACGATGAGGCTAAAAACACTGGCACGCTCTGCCTGGTGACCCCATGAAATACCAAGGTTCCCACCCCAGCCGTGAACAGCGCAACGCTTGGGTCGAGTCCTGTCAAAAGCGGTACTAACACCAAGGCCCCAAACGCCACAAACAGCATTTGTGCGCCGGTTAAAATGACTTTTGGCCACGACTCAGCCTGACTGGCAGCTTCACGCATAAGTGAATTCCTAGTGATTATTGATTTGATAGCAGGTATACAAAAAAATGCCCCTGACGCTGGGCGTAAGGGGCAATGTCAGTAACGATGCTTAGCGCGTTCCGAAAATCTTATCGCCAGCGTCACCTAGCCCAGGGACGATGTAGCCATTTTCATCGAGGCGGTCATCGATTGAGGCGGTGTAAATTTCGATATCGGGGTAAGCGTCCTGCACCCGTTTGATACCTTCAGGGGCGGCGACGAGAACGATCACCTTCATATGTTCACAGCCACGCTCACGCAGCATGTCTAGTGTAGCCACCATCGAGCCGCCGGTGGCCAACATGGGATCAATCACGATCGCCATGCGCTCTTCGATATCGTTGGCAAACTTGGCAAAGTAAGGTACCGGTTGCAGCGTCTCTTCATCGCGATAAAGACCTACAACGCTTACCCGCGCACTCGGAATTAGATCCGTCACGCCTTCCAGCATGCCGAGCCCGGCACGCAGAATAGGTACAACGGTGACTTTTTTACCTTTTAATCGGCGCGTGGCAATCGGCTCACCGTTCCATCCCTGGATTTCATGATCTTCCAGCTCAAGACCTTTAGTTGCTTCATAGGTCAACAGCTTGGCGACTTCACCTGCCAGTTCACGAAAGCTCTTAGTGCTCAGGTCAACTTCGCGCATCAGACCCAGCTTATGTTGTACAAGCGGATGGTTAATGGCGTAAACACTCATGGGACTTCCTCACTGCAGGGGGTTCAGAATGGCAACCAAGGTTGCATTAGCTAGGCTCAAAATTGCGCGTATTCTACCCGCAACCACTTACTAGGTTAAGGGGTTTCAGGCAATTGCCATTCGATAGGCGCTCGCCCTTGCGCCTGAAGAAATTGATTGGCTTGGGAAAAATGCCGGGTACCAAAAAAGCCCCGATGCGCAGAGAGAGGTGATGGGTGCGGGGCTTCCAGTATTAAATGGCGCCCTTGGTCGATTAACGCCTTCTTCTGGCGCGCATGACTGCCCCAAAGCAGAAACACACACGGCGGCGCGTGCAGGCTGACGGTTGCAATCGCGCGGTCAGTGAAGGGCTCCCATCCCTTACCGCGATGAGATGCCGCATTGCCCTGCTCCACGGTCAGCGAAGTGTTTAATAACAACACGCCCTGCTTGGCCCATGCTTCCAGATGGCCGTGGCGCACGGGGGTAAAACCAACATCGGTGGCCAACTCCTTATAGATATTGACCAGCGACGGCGGCACGGGTACACCGGGCTGCACGGAAAAGCATAAACCGTGAGCCTGATTGGGCCCGTGATAGGGATCCTGGCCTAAAATAACCACCTTCACTTCGTTCAACGGAGTCAGTTCAAAGGCTCGAAACCACTGCGTTGAATGGGGATATATGATCTTCTTCGCGGCTTTTTGCTGCGCCAAAAAATCTTTTAGCGCCAACATATAGTCAGCCTGAAACTCATTACCCAGCCACTGACTCCAATCGTCGGGAAGTGGATTGGCCATTATTACCTCTTCATTTGATCAACAAGCGGCTCAACATACGCAACGCCCATATCCCAGGGGAACTGAATCCAACACTGCTGGGCAACTTCGGTCAGATATTGATCCACCATGGGGCGACCATCCGGCTTGGCGTAGATAGTCACAAAGTGAGCGTTAGGCAGCATTTTACGTACTGCCCGCGCTGTTTTGCCAGTATCCACCAAGTCATCGACCAGCAACCAACCCTCACCGTCATGATCGACGCCCTTCATGATATCCAGGCCGCCCTGATCCATATGGTCGTAGCTTTTAATACACACGGTATCGATCAGCCGGATATTAAGCTCCCGAGCAATCAGCGCGGCGGGAATTAAACCGCCGCGGGTAATCGCTACGATGCCTTTAAAATCACGCTCGATCATTTGATGGCATAAGGTGCGCACATCACGGTGCAACTGATCCCAGGAGACAGTGAAGTGTTGGTGGTAGCGATCGCTGCTCATGGGGCATTACTCGTCTTCGTTGAAAGAACAAACTGCGAATACACTGTAACCAGCATCGCGAATTTTCTGCGATCCGCCCAGCTCAGGCAGATCAATAATGGTGGCAGTCTCAACCACCTGACCACCGCTGCGCTGAATGAGGTTGGCCGCGGCCAGCATGGTGCCACCAGTGGCGATCAGGTCATCCATCAGTAGAATACGGTCATCTTTCTGGAACGCATCGGAGTGCAGCTCCACTTCTGAATGTCCGTACTCCAGCTTATAAGTCTCGCTGATGGTCTTGAAAGGCAGCTTGCCCTTCTTACGCACCGGTACAAAGCTGCAACCCAACTCATAAGCGAGCGGCGCACCAATAATAAAGCCACGCGCATCGATGGCCGCGATGGCATCCAGGTTCATTTCCTGATAACGGTGAACGAAGCTATCGATCAGCTTGCGAAAGGCTGCGCTATTTTGCAGCAACGGGGTGATGTCGCGAAAATTCACGCCCTGTTCAGGCCAATCGGGAACCGTGCGAATGACGGACTTAATGTAGTCGCCGTAGATGCTCATCGCGTCTCTCATTGAGGGATAAAAAGTGGTAATGATCAATCAAACCAAGAAAAGGTATCTTGTCGCAAACAGCAACGCCAAAATAATCACCGCCGGATTCAGGTCGGCAAAACGGCCCGACAACGTCTTGATCGCTACATAGCTAATAAAACCAAGCGCAATACCTTCAGCAATCGAAAACGTCAGCGGCATCGCCAGAGCGGCAATCAGTACCGGCGCGGCGTCGGTGGGGTCTTCCCAATTCGCGTGGGCCAAACTTCCTGCCATCAGTACTGCTACATACAGCAGCGCACCTGCAGTAGCGTAGGCCGGAATAGAACCCGCCAGCGGTGCGAAGAACAAACTGATCAGGAACAGAACGCCAACCACTACCGCCGTTAAGCCAGTACGGCCACCCGACGCGATACCCGCAGTAGATTCAATGTAGCTCGTCGTGGTGGAAGTACCCAAGGCGGCCCCCGCCATTGACGCGGTGCTGTCGGCCATCATGGCGCGGCCAATGCGCGGTAACTTGCCATCCTTGTCCAGCAGCTTGCCACGGTGGGCAACGCCTACCAGGGTGCCGGAGGTATCAAATAGATCCACAAACAGGAAGGCAAAAATCACGCTAAGCATCGCCACATCCAGCGCGCCCATCAAATCCATCGCCATAAAGGTAGGCGCAATAGAGGGTGGCATCGACATAAGCCCCCCGTACTCATTATGACCGAGTACCATTGCAACAATAGTAATTCCCAAAATCCCGATCATGACGGCACCGGTCACTCGCAAGTAAGAGAGTGCGGTAATCACAAAGAAGCCTAGCAGTGCATAAATAGCCGCGGGTTGGGAAAGATCACCTAAGGAAACAAAGGTCGCGGGGTTGGCAACCACAATACCGGCGTTCTTAAGCGCTATCATTGCCAGGAAAAGGCCAATACCAGCGGCGATCCCCAGCCGTAACGTCATGGGAATGGAGTTAATGATCCACTCGCGAATTTTAAAAATACTCAACAAGAAGAACGTTAGACCTGAGAAGAACACCGCCCCCAGCGCGGCTTCCCAGGTATAGCCCATCCCCAGCACCACGCCGTAGGTGAAAAAGGCATTCAAACCCATGCCTGGCGCCTGAGCTATCGGGTAGTTAGCCCACATCCCCATGACGAAACAGCCAATCGCTGCCGCTAGGCAAGTGGCGACGAACACCGCGCCGTAGTCCATCCCCGCTTCAGACAAAATGCTCGGGTTTACAAAGATGATATAGGCCATCGTCAGGAAAGTGGTGATCCCGGCGATAACTTCTGTCTTCACGTTGGTTTTGTGCTCGGAGAGCTTGAAATAGTTATCCAGAAGTTTCATGAATCTTTTAATCCTTAGCGCTAACGCCGCATGAGTATGCGTTCTGGTGCTGAGAAAAGCCGCACATACTACCGAAACGCTCGCCGTGATGCGAGCGCCTCAGCGTAGCGACCAATGTTAGCGGAAATCGCCCGCCGCCTAATGTCTAGCAATCTTTAGGCCATAAATTAACCGATCGGTCAGCCCATTAACCAAAAAAGCTGATTATAGCCGTTGCCGCGTCACTTACTAAACGCCGCTTTTTTGGGAAAGCACGCGCTCAACGGTTTCAACGATAACCTGGGTTTGCGGGTCAATTTCAATATTGACCTGATCCCCGGGGGCTCGATCCTGAAGCGTGGTACGCGACAGTGTCTCAGGAATTAAATTGACGCTGAACTCCACATCCCCGCTTTCAGCAGGGCGTACATCGCCAATGGTCAAGCTAATACCATCCACTCCGATATAGCCCTTTTCAAACACGAATCGGCCCAGTCGTTCCGGCAGCGAAAACCATAGCCGACGGTTGTTAGGCGCCTCTTCGATGGCCACCACTTCTGCCATGGAAATGATGTGGCCTGACATGGAGTGCCCGCCTATCTCATCACCAAAGCGCGCCGCGCGCTCTATATTGACGCATTGTCCAGGGGTGATTGCACCAAGATTAGTCAATCGCAGCGTTTCACGCATCAAATCAAAACTAACGCTATCCCCCTCTATGGCCGTTACCGTCAAGCAAACGCCGTTATGAGCAACAGACGCGCCGACCTCAAGCCCTTCGCGCATCGCGGGGGGCATTTCCAACACATGCACGCGAAAATCATCCAGCTCACGTACCGCCACAACCCTGGCTACCCCTTGCACAATGCCAGTAAACATAAGGCGCTTTCTCCTCATCTAATAAAAAGCCGTTTGACTCAAATAAGTCGTAAAGAGCAAGTAGCAAAAGCGCCCAATGAATGGCGCAACCTTGCTACTACTCCCTCACCGTTGTGCATTTTGCCTTGAGGTTTTTTTTGATCCCACCATTCTACGCCTTTGACTTTTCTATGGCTGCTTTCAACTCAAGGTAACTTCATCTAGCTGCACATCTTTAAAAAACGCACGCGCAGAATTAAAAACTTAATTATTTATAAAAAACAGAAAATAATGCTGACTCGACGACTTAAATCATAAAATCAGATGGATAAAATTGACAAGATAGCGACCTATCTCTAAAATTTTTCGCAAATGTAATGACGCCGATTTGTACCCAGATTGCGGGCGTCCACCTAGTCTATGGCTTAGTATTTAGCCTATTGATTGAGTGAAGTGCAGCTAAACGGGTGTGTCCAGCGTTGATGGCCACCCATTGGGGTGGCCTTTTTTATTTTCTATTCGATACTGGCCCTCCCCCAGCTTGCATCCCGCACTCCGTCTCCGGCCTACCGTTAAGGCAGACGCTATGATTGAACTTAGCAACATCAGTAAAACCTATTTCAGTAACAACAAGGGCCGCGGCACTAATGCCGTCCATGCACTCAAAAATGCCACTCTCACTGTGCCCAAAGGCACTATTCACGGTGTCATCGGCCTCTCTGGGGCAGGTAAATCAACGCTAATTCGCTGCGTTAATCTCTTAGAGCGCCCCACGAGCGGCAGCGTCACGGTCGATGGTCAGGAAATGACGCAACTGAGTAACGCAGCGCTTAACCGTGCGCGTCACCGTATTGGCATGATTTTTCAACACTTTAATCTATTGACCACACGCACGGTGTTCGACAACGTTGCCCTGCCTCTAGAACTAATGGGGCAAAAACGCCACACCGTCCGCGATCGCGTTATTCCCCTCCTGGAGATGGTAGGCCTAGCAGATAAAGCCAACCAGTACCCTGCTCAGCTTTCCGGCGGTCAAAAACAGCGGGTGGCGATTGCCCGGGCGCTAGCCAGCAAGCCACAGGTACTGCTCTGTGATGAGGCAACCTCTGCGCTAGACCCACAAACCACCAGCTCAATACTGGAACTGCTGCGCGATATTAACCATCAACTGGGCATTACCATCCTGCTGATCACCCATGAGATGGAAGTGGTTAAATCGATTTGCCACCGGGTGAGCTTGATCTCGGACGGCGAACTGGTGGAAGACGCTGAAGTCGGCGACTTCTTTACCGCCCCTCGCACCCAGCTTGGTCGTGAGTTTCTTAACGACTTCCTCCAGCTAACACCGCCCAAAGAACTGATTGAGAGGCTCCTTGATGCCTCAGGCGAAAACACCCACCCAGTGGTACGCCTAACTTTCTCAGGCGATGCGGTCTCGACGCCGTTGATTTCCCGCCTTGCTCGGGAGTGCGGAGTCGATGTCAGCATTTTACAAGCAAAAGTAGAGTCGATTCAGGAGCGCACCCTGGGCCTGATGATTGCGGAACTGCTCGGTTCTCCGACGCAAACCCAGCAAGCCATGCACTATCTCGAATCTCATCAACTGCAAGTGGAGGTACTCGGCCATGTCCAGCGCAATGATTGATCTTATTTTACAGGCCACGCTGGATACCCTTTATATGGTGGCCGTATCAGGACTTATCTCTACCCTCGTCGGCTTGCCCCTTGGGGTAATGCTGTACGTTACACGCCCACGACAAATATTGGCGAAGCCCGTACTTAATCAAGTACTGAGCATTATTACCAACGTTGGTCGCTCCATACCGTTTATTATTTTGATGGTGGCGATCATTCCTTTTACGCGCATGTTGGTGGGCACCTCGATTGGCATTAATGCCGCGTCGGTACCGCTCACGATTGCCGCTATTCCGTTTGTCGCTCGGCTTGTCGAGGCGGCGCTTAATGAAATCTCGCCAGGATTAATTGAAGCCGCCCAAGCCATGGGCGCAACGCCTTGGCAAATTATTCGCAAAGTGCTGATTCCGGAAGCTCGCGGCGGGATCATGACGGGCTTAACCATTACCGTGGTCACGCTGATAAGTTACTCCGCCATGGCCGGCGCAGTGGGCGGCGGCGGTCTCGGCGACTTAGGTATCCGCTACGGCTATAACCGCTTCAACCCAACCATCATGCTGATTACTGTGGTGATTTTGGTCATCATGGTGCAGGGGTTTCAGAGCCTGGGTGACTACTTGGTACGCAAAAGCGATCGCAAATAGCCACGCGTTTATTTGCCATCCCTTTATAACTAAAATGCATTAGACAACGGTTTTTTATTGCCGCATCATTGCACCATCTATCAAAATGCCATTGGAGAGATTCATGCAAAAACTGATTATTGGCAGCCTTACCGCCCTGGCGCTTGCCGTTAACGTCGCCAATGCTGAAACGCGCAGCATCAAAATGGGCACCGTTGCGGGTCCTGAAACAGAAGTGATGGAAGTCGCGGCGCGCATTGCCAAAGAAGAGTACGACCTTGATGTAGAAATCATCGAGTTCACTGATTACGTTACCCCGAATGCAGCCCTGGCAGACGGCAGCCTAGACGCCAATGCCTATCAGCATGAGCCCTACTTACAGTCGATGGTCGACGATCGTGGCTATGACCTGGCAATCGCTGGTTACACCTTCGTCTACCCTATTGGCGCTTACTCAGAAAAATACGATAGTATCGACGACCTGCCTGACGGCGCACAAATCGCATTGCCCAACGACCCTTCAAATGAAGGTCGCGCGCTTATCCTGATGCACAACGAAGGCCTGATCACCCTTAACGATCCAGAATTTCTCGAATCAACACCGATCGATATCGCTGAAAACCCCCGCGACTTTCGTTTCCGCGAAATTGAAGCCGCCCAGCTCCCCCGCGTGCTGCCCGATGTCGACATGGCGTTCATCAACAACACCTTCGCTCAGCCTGCTGGCCTAAGCCTGGATGACGCCTTGATTAAAGAGGGCCCTGAGTCTCCTTACGTCAACCTGATCGCGGTTCGCGGTGGTGACGAAGAGCGTGAAAAGATTCGTCAGTTGGTCGACGCCTATCAGCGCGATGAAGTAATCGAAAAAGCGGAAGAGCTCTTTAAAGGTGCGGCGGTACCTGGCTGGATCGAGTAATACCAAGCACTCGCACCAATAAATGACATCAGGCCGACACGCATAGGTAACCCCTTCTGCAAGCGTGTCGGCCTGATGCGTTAGTAGAATAGGAGCACCTTATGCAAAACAGTGTTGACTACCCTTTCCTCAATCGTCAGCTTGAAGCGCTACTCGACACACGTGACTGGCTGACTAATAGCGCTCAAACCTGCGCCTTTATTCAGCAGCAGTTAAGCGACTTAAACTGGGTGGGCTTTTATCTTCAGCGTCAGCCTGGTGTGTTAGGTTTAGGCCCTTTTCAGGGGCAACCTGCCTGCCATCCTATTCCTTTCAGTAAAGGCGTGTGCGGTGCAGCCGCACGCCAGCAAATCACCCAGCGAGTAGACGATGTGCATGCCGTGGCTGATCATATTGCCTGTGATGCCAATTCGCGCTCCGAGCTAGTAGTACCCATTGCGGTCAATGGAACGCTATGGGGCGTACTTGACCTGGATAGCCCTCTCAAAGCGCGCTTTACCCCACAAGACCAAGCAGGCATTGAAGCACTCGTCGCCACATTTATGCGTCAGACAGTGCTGCCCGACTTAATTGAAGGCTAAAACTAAAAAACGTTAAAACACCCATACAAAAGCACCCCGTGCAATAAATGCCGGAGTGCTTTTGATGTCATCTGGTAGGACCAGGCGGATTTGAACCGCCGACCTCCACGATGTCAACGTGGCGCTCTAACCAACTGAGCTATGGTTCTATTGCGCTATCTGTTCTATTGCGCTATCTGAGGTGTGCTACTGGATAGCCGCGCGCCTTGCAACGGATGCATATCTTACGCTCTTATCACTGAATTGCAAGTTCTTTTCCATTGCGCGCCCTCTCTCGCCAGCCTTAACCCCATTACGAATAGATGTTCAATTCGACACTTGCAAGCTTCTAGCGCTAGGCTTAGCGCTTCAATGTACTGGGTGTTCTATAGGGAGATAAACCATGCTGGGTATTTTGCTAGGAAGCATAGCGGTCGTACTGTTATTGGCGACGCTGATTGCAAGAATACATTTACACTGGTGGTGGATCCGCAGTTTTGAATTTCCACGCCTGCAGATCGCTTTCCTAGCTTTAATCACTTGGCTATTAGCCGCTATCTTCGTTGAGCCTGGCCCTTGGCTATGGGTAGCCCTGCTCACCTCCGGCATCACTTTATTGTTTCAAATCTACTATATTCTGCCCTGGACACCGCTTTGGCCGGTGCAGGTCAAGGCGGCGAAGAGTAACGATTCAGATAAAACGATCACGCTGCTGATCGCTAACGTGCTGACCCCTAACCGACAGGCCCAAGCGCTGATAGATATGATCAAACAGCATCAGCCCGACATAGTACTGACCCTGGAGTCAGACCAGTGGTGGCAAGATCAGTTAGATCCGGCGCTCGCAGAGCAGTGGCCGCACAGCGTTAAAATCCCGCTCGACAACCTTTACGGCATGCATCTTTACTCGCACCTGGAGCTCTCTAACACTTCGGTGGAGTGGCTAATTCAGGACGACATCCCGTCTATTCATACCCGAGTGACGCTTGCTAACGGCGATAGCATTCGCTTTTACGCGCTACATCCCCGTCCACCGGCCCCCAGCGAGAGTGAAAAATCCCTTTGGCGGGATGCTGAACTGCTACTGGTCGGCAAGAAAATTCATGAAGACCCCCAAGCAACCTTGGTCGCCGGGGATCTGAACGATGTAGCGTGGTCGCGCACTACGCGACTTTTCTGCCGCGTTGGCGGCATGCTCGACCCACGCCGGGGACGTGGTTTATTCAGCACCTTCCACGCCAAATATCCCGTGCTGCGCTGGCCCCTTGACCACATTTTTGTGACCGAACACTTCACCTTAGTCGGCATGCAGCGCCTGAGTTACTTCGGATCCGACCACTTCCCGATACTGGCCACCTTTTGCTACCGCCCCTCGCGTCAAGATGAGCATGAAACGCCTGAAGCCGATGCCGAGGAGCGCAGTGAGGCCAGCGAAACGATTCAGGAAGGTAAAACCGAAAAGCAGGAAACCTGAACCCGGGAGGCCTAAAGATAGCTGACCTTAAACGTGTTACTCAGGAATGCCTCCGTGAGTTAACGCGGCCGGATCCAGCAGCCGCTCTAGCGTCTCCCGGTCAAGGTCAGTTTTCTCCTCAGCTACATCAATAATTGGCCTACCCGCTTGGTAAGCCTCTTTGGCCACAGCGGCGGCGGCGTTGTAGCCAATCACTCCATTTAGCGCCGTTACCAAAATGGGATTTCTGGCCAGCGGGCTTTCCAGGTTATCTTCACGCACTTTAAAGGTGGCAATCGCACGATCAGCCAGCAATCGAGCGGTATTACTCATCAAGCCTATAGATGTTAGCAAGTTGGAAGCCACCAACGGCAGCATCACGTTCAGTTGAAAGTTACCACTCTGCCCGGCCACGGTAATCGCGGTATCCAGGCCAATAACTTGTGCAGCGGCCTGGGCGGCTGACTCAGGAATAACAGGATTAACCTTCCCAGGCATAATTGAGCTACCGGGCTGTAATGCCTCGAGCTCAATCTCGCCCAGCCCAGCTAGCGGCCCCGAGTTCATCCAGCGCAGGTCGTTGGCTATTTTCATAATCACGCAGGCTAAGCCTTTCAACTGCCCCGAGAGCTCTACCGCAGCATCCTGAGAGGAGAGGCTGGCAAAGAAGCTGTCATTAGGGGTAAACATCAACCCGGTCTGTTCGCTCAGCTCTTGGGCGACCTGCTCAGCAAAACCGATAGGTGCGTTAATGCCGGTACCCACGGCCGTACCGCCTTGAGCTAATCGGCACAGCCGTTTCATTGCACTATCAAAGCGCTCAATGGCCTGACTTAGCTGACTAGACCAGGCACCCAGCTCTTGATCCATACGCAGCGGCATGGCGTCCATGAGGTGAGTACGACCGGTTTTTACCACATGGCTCAGCTCACTGGCGCGTTGGTCGATAGTGTCGCGTAGATGAACCAGGGCTGGGCGGAGTGATTCGTGCACTGCGATGGCAGCTGACAGGTGAATGGCCGTGGGGATCACATCATTGCTGGATTGGCCCATATTGACGTGATCGTTCGGGGTAACCTCAACGCCCTCACGGCTTGCCAATGTTGCCAGTACCTCATTGACGTTCATATTGGTGGAGGTACCTGAGCCGGTTTGAAACACATCAATAGGAAAGTGTTGATCATACTTGCCCGTTAACACTTCTCGCGCCGCTTTTTGAATCGCTTCCCCTCGCGCACTATCAAGCCCTCCTAGCGTTTGATTAGCCCGGGCTGCCGCTAGCTTGATACGTGTAACTGCGTGAATAAAGGCCGGGGGCATGGGCGAATGAGAGACAGGGAAGTTATTGATTGCCCGCTGGGTTTGTGCCCCATAAAGGGCCTCAGAAGGCACTTCCAATTCGCCCATGCTATCGCGTTCCATCCGTGTTGCCATTGCTCTTTCTCCCACCAGTAAGATTAGTAGTGATGCTTCTCTGAGCGCATAGCCGATCTATCGTTCACTCGCTAAAGCCACATCCAATACCTTTAAGCTAGCTGGTTAGACCATAGAGGCAAACAGACCCTGGCCCAAGCACTTTAAAATGCCAAAAACCAAATGTTGCACTGCACAAAAACAGTTGCTATGCTGCACCGCAAGATAGCTTATAAATAAAGCTACCCAATTAAATAAGCAGCGCCAACCTCTGGATAGCTGCTTTTGGCAAGACTAACCCCAGGAGGGTATGATGATGCGTACATTAAATACTAACGAAATGACTCAGCAGTTTGACAACATGTTCATGGCGCCAGTACGCGCTTACATGGCGCTGAGCATCGATTACAGCGAAAAAATGATCAACGCTCAGATGGACGCCAGCAAAGCTTATGTCGACACCGGCATTGCGCAAATGCGCCAAATGATGGAAGTGAAAGATGCAGAGGGCCTGCGTAGCTACATGGAAGGCCAGCAGAAGGTAGCTAAAGAGTTGGCTGAGCGCGTTAAAGGCGATACCGATAAAGTAGTATCTCTGCAGCAGGACTTTATCCAGAAAAGCCAGAAAATTACCGAAGACAACGTTAAGCAGGCGCAAACCGCTGCTAGCAAGCTGAGCAAAACCGCTTAATCGCTTAATCGCTTAATCGCTTATTGAAACAGTAAGCTAGCAAGCATGTTTTATAAAACGCCCCTGTCGGCTCTCGCTGACAGGGGCGTTTTAGTCGTTGCCTTTAGCATTTCTATACCAGCCGTTTCACCAACCGAGGGCGGATTTCACAAAGGGAATAGTAAGCTTGCGCTTGGCTGAGAGCGATGCTTTATCCAGGGTCTCCACCGCGCGACACAGTTCACCTAGCTCGCGGGGGCCACGATGCAAGATATAGCGCCCAACATCATCGGGAAGCTGCATTCCTCTCACGCTGGCGCGCAGCTTTAGCGCTGCCAAACGCTCTTCGTCATCCTCCAATGGATGAACATGAAAAGTTACCCCCCAGGTCAGGCGCGAAGCCAAATCCGGTAGAACTACGTTCAATTGACGCGGTGAAGCACTGGCGGCAATCACTAATTTCTTGCCAGCATCTCTTAGCCGGTTAAAAGCATGGAACAGTGCTTCCTCCCAGCGCTTGCGACCAATCACGCATTCCAGGTCATCAATGGCGACCAGATCCAGGCGCTCGATATCTTCCAACATTAATGGCGGAAAGTGGCCCAAGTCATCCAGGGGGAGATACAGTGCACGTTTATCTGCATCGGACGCCGCATGACACGCCGCCTGTAAAAGGTGGCTACGCCCTACCCCTGGTGCGCCCCACAGATAGAGGAACTGCTCCCCCCCCGGGGTAAGTTGCTGGGTAAGGTGCTCTACCAGCGGCGTATTTGCACGCGCCACATGATAATTATCAAAGGTCGCGTCATCACGCAGACCAATTCCCAGGGGAAGCTGTGCCGGTGCTCGGCTCATGGTGACTCCCGTCCATCATGATGACCCAGCTCATCGTTATGTGAAGAGCTGACCTCAATGATTGGCGTATGTTTATCAGTATTTTGTTCGTCGTATAACTCGCTATGCTGATAGCGAACTTTTACTTCTTTTAGCAGCACTAGAATCACCGCGGCAACAGGCAGTGCCAACAACACCCCTGTTAGGCCAAACAGATTACCACCTGCCAGCACGGCGAATATAACCGCGACCGGATGCAGGCCAATCTTATCGCCCAACAATTTAGGCTGGAGAATCACACTCTCGGCCATTTGGCCAATACTAAACACCAGGATAACGCCAAGCACCGCCCACCAGGTAGCGTACTGAAACAGCGCCACAACAAGGGCAATCACCAAGCCGACAATAAAGCCCAGGAACGGAACGATGCTCACCAGTCCGGACACAAAGCCGATCAATAGGCCAAAGTTGAGCCCCATCAACGTTAAGCCCACCGCATAAATAATCCCTAAACAGAGCATGACCAGCAGTTGGCCACGTAGAAACGATGACAACACTTCATCACAGCGACGCGCCAACCGGAAGGTATCATCCGCCCACTGGCGTGGCACGAGATTGGCAATATTGGTCAGCAGGCGGTTCCAGTCCAAAAGCAAATAGAAGGTCACCACAGGAATAAGTGCCACATAGGTGATCCAAGAGGCAAACGCCATACCGGAGCGGCCAATTTGGCCTAGCGCCTGGGCTAGGTAGCCACCAGCATCGCGCCAGTTTTCGACCAGCGTCTCGCGCGCGTTGGTTAACTCCGCGGTCAAGTCATAACCTGTCCACTCTTGTACTTGAGGAGCAAGCGTATTTTCTACCCAATTGAAGATACCCGGAATAGCTTCGCCCAGCTGTTTAAGCTGCTGAACAAGCAACGGGATCAATATCAACAGGCTCGCCACGAGGACGACCAACAGTACTAAAAACACACTGCTCACCGCGAACGGCCGATTCATGCCCCAGCGCTGGAAACGGTTAGCCAGCGGATCAGCTAAGTAAGCGAGAATCATCCCAGCGATAAAAGGCATCAGCGCCGCGTCTAACAAATAAATTAAACCGCCTATTACCACCAAAAATAGGACGCCCCACCAAGAATTCCGCATAGTTCCCTCTCAAACGTGGATTTAATCCGCTAATAATCACTTATCGTTACTATGGCACTGATCACGACACACTCTACTTATCACTACTAACTTTCACTCGCTACTACTAACTTTCACCCGCCACTACTATGCCGCAAATGAGCGAAAGTCGCTTGTCTGCTTTTCATACTGCGCGACGGCGGTGCGGCCAGCGTCGCTGAGTGTTACAATCCGCCAAAGTTAAGCCCAGCACTGGCCAATTCGCCAGCACTACCAGCACCGCTATTTGCTTCACAGGATCTGTCATGACCGAGACCTCTTCTTCTTCGGCTACTCCTTCCCTCAGCTATAAGGATGCAGGCGTCGATATCGATGCCGGTAACGCCCTTGTTGATCGCATTAAACACGTTGCCAAACGCACGACTCGCCCCGAAGTCATGGGCGGGCTTGGCGGCTTTGGCGCGCTATGCGAGATCCCCGCGGGCTATCGGCAGCCCGTGCTCGTCTCAGGTACCGATGGCGTCGGCACCAAGCTGCGCCTGGCAATGGATCTTGGCAAGCACGACACCATTGGTATCGATTTGGTCGCTATGTGTGTCAACGACCTTATCGTGGCCGGCGCCGAACCGCTGCTATTTCTTGACTACTATGCCACGGGTAAGCTTGATGTGGATATTGCTGCTGACGTTGTCACCGGCATTGGCGCTGGTTGCGAATTGGCTGGCTGCGCCCTGGTAGGCGGCGAAACCGCTGAAATGCCGGGTATGTACGAAGGCAGCGACTACGATTTAGCGGGCTTTTGCGTGGGCGTAGTTGAAAAAGAAGACATTTTAGATGGCAGCAAAGTGGCCGCAGGCGATGTCATATTAGGGCTTGCCTCATCCGGGCCACACTCCAACGGCTACTCATTGATTCGTAAAATCCTTGAGGTCAGCGACGCTTCGCTAGAGACCGACATCGGCGGTAAAACCCTTGGCGATGCGCTGATGGCCCCCACCCGTATCTATGTCAAATCACTGCTCGCCTTGATGCGCGGTAGCGAGATTGCCGTGCATGCGTTATCACACATCACCGGTGGCGGTTTGCTTGAAAACATTCCTCGCGTGCTACCGGACAACCTCGCTGCGCATATTGATATTGCCAGTTGGCAGCGACCAGCCGTGTTTGATTGGCTACAGGCCAATGGAAACGTGAATGAAACTGAAATGCACCGCGTGCTCAATTGCGGTATTGGGATGGTCGTTGTGGTGCCGCAGCATCAAGCAAAACAGGCAATGGCGCACCTGGAAGCCGAAGGCGAATCCGTTTATCGTCTAGGGCAGATCGTTGAACGCCAAGGGGACGCCGTTATTTTGGAGAACCTCTCGGCATGACCAATACGGACTACCAGAGCGATACCATTAAAGACGTAACACCAGAGCCTCTCGGCGCACGCCGCATTGTCGTGCTTATCTCTGGCAGCGGTAGCAATCTTCAGGCATTGATTGATGCTCAGTCCCACGACCGCTTAGGCGGTGGCGAGATTGTCGCGGTCATTTCCAATATCGCCGACGCCTATGGTTTAAAGCGCGCCCACGAAGCGGGCATTGATGCAGTTGCGCTACCCCACCGGGAATACGATAGCCGCGAAGCTTATGACGGCGCCTTGATTAAAGTCATTGAGCGCCACGAGCCGGATCTGATTGTTCTGGCGGGCTTTATGCGCATTTTGACGCCGCGCTTTGTGCAACGCTTTCTGGGCCGAATGCTGAATATCCATCCTTCGTTGCTGCCAGACTACCAAGGGCTCAACACTCACGCCCGCGCCCTGGCAGAGGGTGTTGCCAGCCACGGCTGTAGCGTTCACTTCGTCACCGAAGAGCTAGACGGTGGCCCTGTGGTACTGCAAGCGGAGCTGCTGGTCAACGCTGACGACACCGCGGAAACACTGCAAGAGAAGGTTCGCTCCCGGGAACACCTAATCTACCCGATTGCAGTGCAGTGGTTTTTGGAAGGCAGGCTGCAGTTCAGTGCCGAAGGCGCCAAAATGGACGGTCATCTACTACCGGAACACGGTATGCGCCTTTCCCACGCTGATGCTGCAGAAGAGCTTGATGAGGAGCTCGACGAAGAGTCGCAAGACTGAATAGGTAATACTACTGCGCTTGGCATCAAGTAATTGCTTTGATGCCAAACGCAGATTTCCACGAGGGCGCTGTGAACCCCTCCCTGGGCGCTACTTTTTCCATCTGACCGCCATGGATGGCGGAAATGCGTGATTGCATGGATGCCTTTCACGGCCATGGAAAAAGACCCTCGTTTCAACCTGCCCTTGCCCTCACTATCGAGTTTGCACAAGCAATCGTATATTCCAGCATTAAGTGCGTGGCAGAGTAACGCCGCGCTGCCCCATATACTTTCCGCCCCGGTCTTTATACGAGGTTTCGCACACTTCGTCGGACTCTAAGAACAGCATCTGCGCCACACCCTCATGGGCATAGATTTTTGCCGGCAGATTGGTGGTGTTAGAGAATTCCAGCGTAACGTGACCCTCCCACTCGGGCTCCAGCGGCGTCACGTTGACAATAATGCCACAGCGCGCGTAAGTGGATTTCCCCAGGCAAATAGTCAGCACGTTACGGGGAATACGGAAATACTCCACCGTGCGCGCCAGCGCAAAAGAGTTCGGCGGAATAATACAGACATCGCCTTTAATATCGACGAAGCTTTTCGCGTCAAACGCTTTGGGATCAACAATCGCTGAGTGAATATTGGTGAAGACTTTAAATTCGTCTGAGCAGCGCACATCGTAACCGTAGCTTGAGGTGCCGTAGGAAATCACGCGCTGTTCGTTCACATAGCGCACTTGCTCGGCTTCAAACGGCTCAATCATCGCGTCGCTTTTAGCCATGCGACGAATCCAATTATCAGATTTGATACTCATTTATGTCGTTATCACTCACTAAAGGAAATAGTTGGGCCGTCGCCTTGGTTCGCGCTAACCGCTTCAGCGACTTTTTGTGCAATAGTCGCAAAGGTTTGACTCACCGCCCCGTCAGGTTCGGATACCACACTGGGGCGTCCCGAATCTGTCAGCTCACGGATAGAGAGCGTCAGCGGCAGGCGTCCAAGTACTTGGGTATCGTACTCCTGAGCGATGTTATCGCCTCCACCTGTGCCGAAAATAGCCGCTTCATGGCCGCACTTTTCGCAGTGGTAGAGGCTCATATTTTCCACCACGCCAAGCACCGGCACGTTAACCTTACGGAACATCTCGATCCCTTTGCGGGCATCTAACAGCGCAATGTCCTGCGGGGTGGTCACAATCACCGCCCCTGCCACCGGCACTTTCTGGGCCAGGGTCAGTTGGATATCGCCAGTACCTGGGGGCATATCGATCAACAGAAAATCGAGATTATCCCATTGGGTTTGCGTCAGCATCTGCTGAAATGCGCCCACTACCATTGGCCCGCGCCACACCATTGGCTCTCGGGTATTGACCATAAACGCCATCGACATGGCCTGAATGCCATGGGCCTGGAGCGGAAGGAATTTGTCATTGCCTGCCGCCTGTGGGCGCACACCCTCTTTAACACCGAGCATTTGTGCTTGGCTGGGCCCATAGATATCCGCATCCAGGACACCCACGCGATAGCCCTGTGCTGCCAGCGCTAATGCCAAATTCACGGTGACGGTGGATTTTCCCACGCCTCCCTTGCCCGATGCCACTGCAATAATATGTTTAACCCCATCCATTCAATGGCACTCCTCGTTTTAAGCTCTTAATATCTGAATTAACGTTGAGTGAATGATACGCCTCACAGCCAAAATCATAAACCAACAACAATAGGGCGGATGCCGGTTCCCCGACATCCGCCCTCACTTTACTAACGAGAAAGGTGCGTTACAGCACTACTATCTCGCCACTGATTAGCCAGCGTTTTGCTGAGACTCTTCACTGCCACCATCGCTGTCATTGGCGCTCTCACTCGAAGAACCCTCCTCTGACGAGCTATCTGAAGAGCTATCTGAAGAGCTACCTTCTGAAGATCCTCCTTCAGCAGAACTGCTTTGTGAAGCTGGCGCAGCCTCACCTGCTGACTCTTCTGCATCGGCCAAACGGCTGTCTAACGTCGACAGCTCATCGCGCCATTCACTTAGCTGGCTCTCTAAACGCTCAAGCTGGTTTTCACGCTCCTCAATATCACTCTCAACGCTGGCCACTTCGTCACGCCCCATATCCAGGGCGACCATGACGTCATCCAGCTCACTGCGCACCTGACTCAAGCTCTGCTCTTCCTCTTCGCGCAGCGCTGTTAGCGAATCAACATCACTTTGCAACTCATCGCGTTCGCTTGTGAGTGAGTCACGCTCATTTTTTAGCTCATCAAGCTCGCTCTGAACATTCGAAATTTCTTCTTCTAAGCCACTTAGCTGTTCATTTGACTGGCTAATCTGGTCTTCTAGCGAGGATAACTCATCTTCAGTGTTGCCCAGCTCTTCAACCGCTTGCTGACGCTGCTGCTCCGCTTCCTGACGGGCAGTCTCAGCCTCCTGACGGGCTTCTTCAGCACTAGAACGCGCTTCTTCTATTTGCTGGAGGGCGCTTTCCGCCTCATCCCGAGTGCTGGTGATTTGATCACGCTCTTCGCGCAATGCAGTCATCTCGCTCTCAGCGCTCTCTACCTGCTCATTAAGAGAGGCAATTTCCTCTTCCAGCGCATCGCGCTCGGACTCAAGCTCTTCTAAACGCGACTGCACATCGCTGACATTGCCTTGGGTGCTCTCAAGCGACGAGCTGGCTTCTTGCTGCTGAGCCTCAAGAGACGCCATCTCCTCTTGCAGCGCGGCTAAATTGGTTTCAGCTTCCTCAATTTCGCTAATGCGCTGGCTCATTTGGCTATTTTCCTGCTCAGCGCTGGCGAGTTGCTCTTCTAAGCTATCGACACGATCCTGGCGAGAACCTGCATTAGACTGCGCCATAATGGCCCAGATAACGGCAATGGCGGCGATACCAGCAATCGCTTTTACCCGGTTATCTTGAAAGAGGGTTTTCATGTCCGACTTTTTAGCCGGCTCTGGCTTGTTGGCAGGCGACTGGTGATCCGAGTGGTTTGCTTCCGACATTATGCGTTCCTCTATGGTCTTAGCTAACGTTTGTCCAAGCTAACGATAATCAGCTGCGCGATGCTCAAGTATGTAGGTAATGCGCTAACCGCGAATGCTCTCCCCCTTCAGCATACACAGCTCACTGTATCTAGCCAGTCTGTTTGCAAAATCGTGTACAAATGTTGCTACTGCGTTACAAGAACGGAACGATTATTATTTTAGCCAGAAGGGGGATGCTTTCCCTCATGGAAACCAGAGGCCTCTCCGCTCAGCGCATCAAACCAATCCAGTGTGGTATGCAATGACACTACGCTGCCCACTATTAGCAGCGTAGGCGGTTTAATGTGGCCCGCCAAGAAAGTATCTGGTAATCCAGATAACGTTCCCACGTGGGTACGCTGTCGGCGGGTCGTACCCTGTTCAATCAGCGCCAGCGGTGTGTCTGGCGATAAACCATGCTTAACCAGCGCCTGGCTGATCACTTGTACGGTGCCTAGCCCCATATAAAACACCAAGGTTTGCCCAGGCCGCGCTAACGCATCCCAATCAAGCTCACATTCCCCCTGCTGCAAATGCCCGGTGACGAAACGCACCGACTGGGCATGGTCGCGATGGGTCAAAGGAATGCCCGCATACGCCGCGCAGCCTGATGCCGCCGTCACCCCTGGGATGACTTCCACGCTCACTTGTGCCGCCACCAGCGCCTCAAGCTCCTCTCCGCCACGGCCAAAAATAAACGGATCACCACCTTTAAGGCGCACGACACGCTTACCCTGCTGAGCCCACTTTACAAGCGCTTGATTAATCCCCTCTTGAGGGACGCTGTGCAGCGAGCGTGCTTTACCCACATAAAATCGCTGCGCCTGTGGCGGTATAAAGGCGACTATTTCATCGCTAACCAAGCGATCGTACAGCACCACTTCAGCGGACTGCAGGCGCTTATACGCTTTTAGCGTCAATAACTCCGGGTCGCCAGGGCCCGCGCCTACTAGACTTACCAAGCCGTATGGCTGAGACGTTTGCTCTCGTCCTGCTTCCAAGAATCCACCCCAGGAATAAAAAAGATTTTTAATATGCAAAAAAGTAATTAATTTTACCACTAAATGCCAATAACACCTTGTCTATTGCTTATAATGCAATCGAATATACATAAATAGAACATATATATTCTAAAAAAATATAGATAATAGCCATTTTGTCTGCAATGGCTTACATCCTGATTACGTATTTAGGGCTAATCTTCACGATCGAATTTAAATTGGCATATGTTTGGAGATTCACGCATGCCCGTGAATGATATAGACGCACCAGAGCGAGTCAGTGCAGACCACCTTGTACCCCACATACCAGGCGTTATCTTTCAGTTTCATCGCGCGCGCAATGGCCATATGCGGTTCCCTTACTTGGAGGGCGGCGGCGTGGCTCTCAAACATATTGACCGGGAGCTGCTTGCCGAAAATGCAGGACAGCTAGTTGAGCAACTGACCGGCAACGACCACCCCAAGATAATGTCCGCTATCGAACGTTCGGCCCGCTGGATGTTGCCTCTCACCACACGCTTTAGGCTACCGTTTCCACAAGACAAACCACACTGGATTGCGGTTAGCGCCAAACCAAAGCCCGTCGTCGATGGCGTGCAGTGGAACGGCATAATGATGGATATTAGCGATCAAGTCAGCGAAGAGCAGCGGTTGCGCAAACTATGCGATACAGACCCCCTGACGCAACTGCCCAATCGACGCAAACTAATGATGCACTTAACCCATGTTGCATCGCTTAGCGCCCGCCACGGTACACCGCTCTCCATCATGATGATCGATATTGATCACTTTAAGCGGCTTAATGATCGTTGGGGACATCTGCACGGAGATGATGTGCTTAAACAGTTGGCAACCTACGCCCAGTCGCTGCTGCGTTGCGAAGACATGGTGGCTCGGTTGGGAGGAGAAGAGTTTATGGTAGTGCTGCCGCTTACGCCGCTGCAGCAATGCCATGCACTTGCCGACCGCTTACGTCAGGCCATCAGTGTATACGATTTCGGTATGGGGCCAGGCCAGGTGACGCTGAGTATTGGGGTTGCCGAATATCGCTGTGGCGAACCCCTTACGAGTCTGATCGAGCGGGCAGATCAGGCGCTGTATAGCGCCAAAGACGTTGGTCGCGACTGCGTTTGCCATCTACGCTGATAGAGCATACCCAATTGCAGGAGCCAAACAATGACAAGGCTAGCCGACGCCATTTGTGAACCGTGCAGCAAAAATGCTCAACCACTAAGTAAAGATGAAGCCGAAGAACGGCTAAAAAGCCTCAGCCAGTGGCAGATTGTCGAGCACGATGGCATCATGAAGCTGTCGCGAAGTTTTAAATTCCGTGACTTTGCCAGCGCATTGGCGTTTACCCAAGGCGTTGGCGATATTGCAGAGCAGGCTGGTCATCACCCCGTTATCGTGACTGAGTGGGGCAAAGCCACCGTCACGTGGTGGTCTCATGCTATTAAAGGCCTGCATCTTAATGACTTCATTCTTGCCGCCAGAACCGACGAGGTAGCCGAATAAATGTTTGAGCATATTGAGCGAGTCCCAGGAGACGCCATTCTCGGGCTGATAGAAGCTTTCAAGAAAGATACCAATCCGCAAAAGGTGGATTTAGGCGTTGGTGTTTACCGCGATACCCAAGGCAATACGCCGGTAATGCGCGCCGTTAAGGAAGCAGAAGCTCGCCTGCTCAAGAATGAAAAGACGAAAACCTATATCGGTTCTCATGGCGCACCCAGCTATGGCGAAGTAGTACTTCCTATGGTATTCGGCGCTGACTCACCGGTACTCAAAGCCAACCGTGCCAGCGCTACACAGTCGCCGGGCGGTACTGGCGCCCTGCGTCTGGCAGCCGACTTCATTTCCTCTCAGCTGCCGGGCAAAGGTATCTGGGTAAGCGACCCAACATGGCCCAACCACCACGGTATTTTTACCGCGGCCGGTATTGAGCTACACAAGTACCCGTACGTTGACCCCGATAACCGTCTCGACTTTGACGGTATGCGTGCAGCGCTAAAAAGCATTCCAGAAGGCGATGTAGTCGTACTCCACGCCTGCTGCCACAACCCGACCGGGTTTGACCTTTCCCACAACCAGTGGCAGGAAGTATTAGAGATCGTCCGTGAGCGCAAGCTACTGCCGCTGATCGACTTTGCCTATCAGGGCTTTGGCGAAGGGCTGGACGAAGATGCTTACGGCGTTCGCCTACTAGCGGAAAACCTCGACGAAGCGATCATCACCAGCTCTTGCTCAAAGAATTTCGGTATTTATTGTGAGCGTACCGGCTGCTTGATCATGGTGGCAAAAGACAACGAGCAGATGGACAACATTCGCTCACAGGTCGCGATCGTGGCACGGGAAAACTACTCCAACCCGCCTGCACACGGCGGCGCTATCGTCAGCGAGATCCTCCACGATCCAGAGCTGACTGCGCTATGGCGTGAAGAGCTTACCGAAATGCGTGACCGTATCAATACGCTGCGGCGCGACTTCGTCGAAGCGCTGAAGCCCTACGGGCTTGACGAGAAGTACGCCTGTGTAGCTGAGCAGCGCGGTATGTTCTCCTACACTGGCCTAACACCTGAACAGGTCGACCGATTGCGCGATGAGTTTGGCATCTACATGGTGCGCTCGGGTCGCGCTAACGTAGCGGGCTTCTCCCATGAGAACCTGCCCTACCTGGCCAAAGCGATCGCCGCTGTCAACGACTAGCTAGCAAGCATTGCTGCACTACAAACGTCCAGGCTTACCTGGGCGTTTTTGCGTCTTGACTCTTGACCGATTAGTCAATACTTCGGCACACTCAGCGTTGCCTTGTATACAACACACATAATCAAGAGGCCTACATGGCGGCTGCCAGCACCCACTATCCCTGGTACAAAAAAGAAGATACCGACGCGTTCTTCGCCTTGTTCCAAAACAATATTGCCAACTTTGTCATTATCGCCATCACCATGCTGGGCATGGGATTTCCCTCTTCCATTGTCTATGGCCAAGTGCTGCCGGGCGCGGCAGTAGCGGTAATGGTCGGTAATTTTTACTATGCGTGGAGCGCGACAAGGCTGGCCCGTAAGGAGAACCGCGCCGATGTAACTGCCCTCTCTTACGGTATCTCAACGCCGGTTATGTTTGTGTTTCTATTCGGCGTACTGCTACCCGCCAAACAGCTCACCGGTGATGCAGAAATGGCCTGGAAAGTAGCCGTCGCCGCCTGCTTTATTAGCGGCACCATCGAAGCCGCGATCAGCGTGATTGGCCGCTGGGTTCAATACCACCTGCCGCGTGCCGCCATGCTGGGCGCCGTTGCTGGTGTCGCACTGACGTTTATCGCCGGTGAAATGCTATTCAAAACACTGGAAATGCCGATTATTGGTCTACTGGTGCTAGCGATCATTGTTGTTGGGCTGGTCGCACGAGTGAGTATGCCGTTTAAACTCCCCACCTCACTATTCGCCATTATCGTCGGTACCACTATGGCCTATTTAATTGGCGACGCCGGCACCGAGCGCTTTAGCGATGCGTTCACACACTTGGGTTTTTATCCATTACTTCCCAACCTAGCTTGGTTTGAAGGGCTGGGATTACTGCTGACCAGTATGCTGGCGGTACTCACCGTGGTGCTGCCGATTACGCTCTATAACGCCATTGAGACGATGAATAACGTTGAGGCGATGGAGGCCGCAGGCGATAAGTACGATGTGCGGGAGTGTCAGGCGGTCGATGGCGCAGGCACCATGATTGGCGCGCTGTTTGGCGGCGTCTTTCCTACCACGGTCTATATTGCCACCGTGGGGGCCAAGTGGATGGGCGCAGGCCGGGGCTACAGCCTTCTCAACGGCGCCGTATATGCGCTGGCCACCATGTTTGGTTTAATCGCCGCCCTGGCCGCAATTATTCCAGTTTCAGTGGTCGCACCGATTTTGGTCTTTGTCGGTATGTCGATGATTGCCACCGCGTTTCAAGCCAACGACACGCGCTACTACCCAGCCGTGGCGTTGGCCATGCTGCCCTACTTCGCCAACTACGTGATGACACGCTTTAACCGCGGGGCTGGAGAAGTCGTCACCGACATATCCAGTGCCATTGTTGTGATGGGCCAAGGGGCTATGTTTATGGCCATTCTGCTGGGCGCAATGACGGTCTCGGTAATTGATCACCAGTTCCGACGCGCGGCCGTCTTTGCCGCCATTGCCGCTGGCTTTTCCTTCGTCGGACTAATGCACTCCCCCGAGCTGTCACTCAATGCTGCCCCAGAGTTCGTGATGGGCTATTTGGGCATGGCGTTGCTGTTTATCTACTTCTCCTTTCAAGAAGCTGGGCGCCTGCGTTAATTAACGAATCCCGCCTGCCGATGCGGGCGGGAAAGAATGCGTCGCATGACCTGCCACGCCATCAAGCCCGCCAACAGGTTGCCTACGGCAGCGCCCGCCGCAAGTCCCCACCAACCGAAGAACTGTGAACCCAACCACAGGAAGGGTAAATAGCAGATAAACAGCCGTGCGCTGGATAGCAGCATCGCTCGCAGCGGCCAACCTAGGGCATTTCCTGCCGAAACCACTAACATACAAACGCCCAACGCTGCGTAGCTAGGCAGCAGAAAGCGAATCAGCAGAGTCAGCTCGTTTTGTACCTCTGGATTGCCCGCTAAGGCCATGGCCAGCCAGGGAGCTCCCAGGGCCAATACAACGCCAAGGCTTAGCTGCCAGACCAACGCGACCTTTACCGCCAAGCGCATAAGCTGCTGAATCTGCCCCCAATCTCCGGCCCCGTAGCAGCGCCCTAACCACGGCGGCAGCGACATGGTCATGGCCAGAATGACCATCAGGGAAAGCGTTTCCAAACGGCTCGCCAACCCCCAGGCCGCTACTTCACTTTCCCCCAGGCCCGCAACCACTGAG
>TARA_R100001369_G_scaffold21881_6_pt1 | contig 73733 bp, 77 predicted proteins | sample TARA_R100001369 | Tara Oceans TARA_R100001369 (sample SAMEA2621528) | marine metagenome | biome: marine biome (ENVO:00000447); feature: surface water layer (ENVO:00002042); material: "saline water (ENVO:00002010), including plankton (ENVO:xxxxxxxx)" | depth 5 m
CACTTCTTCTATTTTTAATCCTGAATCTGCTTCCGCCTCTTGTATTGCCTGTTGAATGGATTGTATTGTTTGGGTAATATTATTTACCACCCCTCGATGTACACCTAAACTTTTGGATTTTCCAATCCCGATGATCTCCATTTTTCCGTACTCATTCTTGCGCCCAATCATAGCCACGATCTTCGTGGTTCCAATATCTAGCCCTACTGCAATTTCGTTATGTTCCATCCCTTATTTTTTAGTGCAAACAACTTGATTCCCAAATTGTAGATCCACCATTTTGTAAGTGTTTAATAATTTATCTTTAAGCGCCTTTTTATAAAAAGCTTTAAAATTGTTGAATTTTAAATCCAACTTCTCGATCTTCCCGAAAACTAAAACAAAGTCCGCTTCTCTTAGATCTAATTGATAAAACCCACCTCTTGAGCGAGTGATAGCAGTAATGTGTTCTGTTAAGAACTTATCTTTATTAATATAATCTACCAAAGGAAAAACCTCTTCTACATCTGCAGGTAGTACATTAATTAGTACAGGCACTCTTGCGGAATAATTTTTAGACAGTGGCATTTTGTGTCCCATTCTGTCCAAATAAAATGTATTGATCCCCAAAACTCGGCCGATAGGGCGGCGTTGACTAATGCTTGTTTTTAAAATTCCATCTAGAGTAAGAAAGACCTCTGCATTTTCAATCATTTCATGATTATTCAAAAGTGCTTCTACTCTATTCAAATCTAAAGTTTCTTTACCTACACTCGTTACCCCTATCTTATTTTGTATTAACAATTTATTAACCGTTTCTTCAGATACATAAAGGTTTTCAAATTGGGTGAATTGAACTTCAATTTTATCCAATTTCCGATCGTTATTTCTCTTTTCGGCAAATCCATAAAGAAAAACCACAAGCACTAAAAGCAAAAAGCCTTTTATGTAATTGAAATTAATTTTCATCCTTTAAATGTTTTTCAACCTTTAAGATCTCTTCTCCAATATCACCTGCGCCCATCATAACCACAACAGTACTTTCCGAAGCGTCTACCTCAGCAATGATCTGCTCTTTTGAGATTAATTTTTTATTGGGATTTTGAATCTTTTCTAATAACCATGCAGAAGTGACTCCTTCCATGGGAAGTTCTCTTGCTGGATAAATATCCAGTATTCTAACTTCGTCAAATTTACTAAGACTTATTGCAAAATCCTCGGCAAAATCCTTAGTTCTGCTAAATAAATGAGGCTGAAAAATTGCCAGCACCTTTTTTCCGGGATGCATTTCTCTAACCGCTTGATGCACAGCAGCAATTTCTGCAGGGTGATGTGCATAATCGTCGATCAAAATACGATCCTCAGATTTTAACCTGTAAGTAAAACGGCGTTTCACACCTTTAAAGCTATACAATGCTCTGGCAAGCTCATTGGTTGGGGAACCATATTGAATTGCGATCGCCAGAGCAGTTATAGCATTTAATAAATTGTGTTTACCGGGGAGGTTAAACTTAAAATCGGGAATTATAATTGTCGGGGTGATCAGATCGAAATGATATGTTCCGTTCTTTACTTTAATATTTTTAGCAGAATAATCTGCGTTGTCTTCAATTCCAATTGTTTTACCATCTAGCGGTAATCCATTCTTTACAAAAAGGGTACCATCCTTTGGCACCAAGGCTGCAAACTCTTCAAAAGATTCAATTAGTTTTTCCGGGACACCATAAATATCTAAGTGATCGGCGTCCATAGAAGTAATTGCTGCGATGTTTGGAGATAGCTTTAGAAAAGATCTGTCAAATTCATCTGCTTCCACCACCATAACCTCATTTCCTTTAAGAATAAGATTGCTCTGAATATCCTCACTTATTCCACCAAGAAAAGCAGTAACCTTTGCTCCGGTTTCTTTAAGTAGATGCCCTAAAATTGCAGTAGTTGTGGTTTTTCCATGTGTACCTGCAACCGCCAAGGTATAAATACCTTGAGTGATCATTCCCAATACTACAGCTCTTTTTTTAAGCTGAAATTCTTGCTGAATAAAATAGTTGTACTGTTTATGATCTTTAGGAATAGCAGGTGTGTAAACTATAAGTGTATTTTCCCTTTCCAGGAAATTATGAGGAACGCTTTCAATTTCATCTTTATAAACAACTTTAATACCTTCCTGCACCAAGGTTTGTGTAAGTGGAGTTGAAGTTTTATCGTATCCGGAAACCCGTTTTCCTAGTGCATGGAAATAGCGAGCTAAAGCGCTCATCCCTATTCCGCCTATGCCGATAAAATAAAGATTGTCTATGTTTTTAAATTGATCCATTAAGTATGGTATTCCTTATTTCCTTGTTTTTATTATTTTTTCCATTTCATCCACAATTGCAGAGGTGGCTCCCGGCAATGCCAGTTTTTTAATATTCTCTGAAAGATCTTTTCTAACCTTTTCAGAGTCTAGTACTAACATGATAGTTTCTGAAAATTCTTTGGCCAGATCTATTTCGTTTAACACATATGCAGCATTTTCGCTTGCTATGGTTAAAGCATTTTTGGCCTGATGATTCTCTGCTACATTTGGAGAGGGAATAAAGATCACTGGCTTTCCAACCAGACATAATTCCGAAACACTTATTGCTCCAGCTCTTGAAACAATAACATCTGCTGCGGCATACGCATAATCCATTCGGCTCAAAAAAGCATGAGTCTGAACAAACTCATTATTAAATTTCTTGTATTCTTCATAATATAAAGAACCAGTTTGCCAAATAAGCTGTATCTCATTTTTCTCAAATAGATCTACAAAGGCTTCCATTAATTGGTTTATCCTTCTTGCACCAAGACTTCCTCCTAAAACCAAAAGAGTTTTTCTCTCCCTTTTCAACTTAAAGAATTTTTGAGCTTCTTCTCTTTTTTCTGAAACATTAATCAAGCCTTGACGAACCGGATTACCAGTTTTTACGGTTTTCTCCAATGGGAAATATCGACCAAGATCCTCGTATGCGGTACAAATAACATCTGCTTTCTTCCCAAGTAATCTATTGGTTATTCCCGGATAAGAATTTTGTTCTTGGATCAAGGTGGGTATATTCATACTATTCGCCATTTTTAACAAAGGTCCACTAGCAAATCCTCCTGTACCAATTACAACATCTGGCTTAAATCTTTTTATTATCTTTCTTGATGCCCAAAGACTACTTATCACCTTAAAAGGAAAGCTTAAATTTTTCTTTGATAAACTTCTATCTAAACCGGTTATCCAAAGCCCTTCTATCCGATAGCCGGCTTGGGGCACTTTGGTCATTTCCATTCTGTCTTTGGCACCTACAAAAAGGATTTCTGCAGTAGGGTATCTTTTCATTATTTCATCAGCAATAGAAACAGCAGGATAGATATGTCCTCCTGTACCTCCACCAGATATTATAACTTTTAAACTCTGTTTCATATCGCTTCGCTTAAAATGTCTAAAGGATTTTCTTCTTCATGTTCCATTTCTTCAGATAATTTTATCTCCTCTCTTTTCACACTTACACTTAATACAATTCCTAAAGCAAGGCACGTCATCCAAATAGATGTTCCACCACTACTTACAAGTGGAAGTGTTTGTCCTGTAACTGGAAATAATTCTACGGCTACAGCCATATTTACCAAGGCTTGAAATACAATTGGTAAACCAACTCCTATGGCCAATAATTTGCCAAAAACCGTATTGGCTTTTGTTGCAACAATTACTATCCGGAACAATAACATTAAATAAGCTATCATCACCGCAAATCCTCCAATCAGCCCCATTTCTTCAACAATAATGGCATAAATAAAATCTGAGGAAGATTGAGGTAAAAAATTTCTTTGAATACTTTTTCCAATACCAGCTCCGGCAATTCCACCTCTGGCTATTGCTATTTTTGCTTTTTCTATTTGATAGTCTGCTTCGGTATCCTCATCATCGGCAAAATTCTCTATTCTGCTTGTCCAAGTATCTACCCTATTTGGTAATAATCCCGGAAATGCCTTCGCTGTTAATATAAACAAGGTTAATACCAAAAGCCCGGCTCCTAATATTATTCCAAGATATTTTATAGGATATCCGCCTAAGAAAACCAGCATCATGATCATAGTAAATATGATAGCTGTAGTAGAGAAGTTGGCGGGTAAAATTAAAATAAGCACTACAAATACGGGCAGCCAAAGAGGCAAAATAGATTCTTTAAAAGTGATCTCTTTTTCTGTGATCCTGGAAAGATATCTAGCGACATAAATCATAAGTACAACTGCAGCTAAAGTAGAAGTCTGAAAAGTAATTCCAACAACCGGAATTTGGATCCACCTGCTGGCATATGCCCCTTCTATAGTGGTTCCTTGGGCAATAGTATAGATTAATAAGAGAACAACTACGGGCAACATTAATATTGATAAACCTTTAAAATAATTATAAGGGATCTTATGAATTGCGAACAATAAACAAAAACCTAATACCAAATGAAAGAAGTGCACAACAAGGTAACTAAAGGTGCTTCCATCTCCATATAAATAAGCGAGGTTACTACTTGCACTGTATACCGGCAGAAACGAAAAGATAGCCAATAAGGCAGTGGTAGCCCAAATAACTTTATCACCTTTTATATTTGAAAACAGATCGTTCATTACAACTTCTTCTTCTTTAGTTCTTATAGATTTCTTACAAATTCTTTAAACTGTCTCCCTCTATCTTCATAATTTTCGAATAGATCGAAACTTGCGCAAGCCGGAGAAAGCAATACGGTATTTCCTCTTTCTGCCAATTGATAACACATAGTAACTGCCTCTTGCATAGTATGCGTTTCTACAATTGTATCTACACAATTTCCAAAAGCTTCAAAGATTTTTGAGTTGTCTACCCCAAGACAAACTATAGCTTTTACTTTTTCATTTACCAATGGCAAAAGCTCTGCATAGTTATTCCCCTTATCTACACCACCAACTATCCAAACAGTTTCAGTCTCCATGCTTTCTAATGCATAGTAGGTAGCATTTATGTTAGTTGCTTTAGAATCGTTTATGTACATCACGTTATTGATCTTAAGCACTTTTTCCAAACGGTGTTCTACCCCTTGAAAATTCTCCATACTGGCACGAATGGTCTCTTTTCTTATTCTTAATAATTGAGCAACTGTAGAAGCTGCCATTGCATTTTTTGTATTGTGTTTACCTTCGAGTGCTAAGGAGGAGTTTGGCATAATAAATTGGTTGTTGTTGAGGTTTATTTTAATGTTGTTATCTTCTAAATAGGCACCAGTTTCAACTTTTTTCTGAAGTGAAAAAGGCAATTTTTGAGCTTTAATTGGATTGGCATCAAGCCATCGTGCAATTATTTCGTCATCTGCGTCATAAATGAAGAAATCTTCTTCATTCTGATTCATTGTTATTCTAAATTTAGATGCTACATATTCATCTAAATTGTAATTATATCTGTCCAGATGATCTGGAGTAATATTTGCCAGAACCGCAATATCTGGTCTAAAATCTACTATTCCATCCAACTGAAAACTGCTTAGTTCCAATACAAAATAATCTACCGGATCTCCAGCAACCTGCTTTGCAAAACTATCGCCTACATTTCCAGCCATGGAAACATTTAATCCGGCATTTTTTAAAATATGATACACCCATTTTGTAATAGTGGTCTTTCCATTACTTCCTGTAATTCCAATAATCTTTGCTGAAGTATATTCCGCAGCGAATTCAATTTCAGAAATAACGGGAATTCCCTGTTCCTTGATCTTAATAACTAAAGGAGCATTATCTGGAATACCTGGGCTCTTCATTATCACTTGAGCATCCATGATCTTATTTTCTGTATGACCAGTTTCTTCCCAGTCTACTCCTAGTCTATCTAGCTCAGCTTTATACTTATCTTTTATTTTTCCGAAATCTGAAACAAAAACATCATAGCCCTGCTGAAGCGCAAGAATAGCAGTACCTACACCACTTTCTCCACCACCAAGAATCGCTATTTTTTTGCTCTTACTCATTTCTATAATTGTTCTTATCTAACTTTTAAGGTAATAATGGTAACTATGGCAAGAAAGATCCCAACAATCCAAAATCGAACTACGATCTTGCTTTCATGCATTCCCTTTTTCTGATAATGATGATGTAAGGGCGACATCAGAAATATTCTTCTTCCTTCTCCGTATTTTCTTTTAGTGATCTTGAACCAACCTACTTGTAGAACTACAGATAAGTTTTCCAGAAGGAAAATTCCGCATAAAACTGGGATCAATAATTCCTTTCTGGTTGCTACCGCAATCACCGCTATAATTCCTCCTATGGTTAAACTTCCTGTATCTCCCATAAATACTTGGGCAGGATACGTATTGTACCAAAGGAAACCAACTAAGGATCCTGCAAATGCGGTAATAAAAATGGTCATTTCCCCAGAGCGTGGGATATACATAATATTGAGATAATCTGAAAATATGATGTTACCAGAAACCCATGCAAAAATTCCCAGAGTTAATACGATGATAGCCGAAGAACCTGCCGCTAAGCCATCTATTCCATCGGTTAGATTTGCGCCGTTAGAAACGGCGGTAACTATAAATATTACTATTGGTATAAAGATTAGCCATGCATAATTTACGAGAGATGGATTTATCCAAGTGATAAGATCTGCATAATCAAATTCATTATTTTTAAAAAATGGGATGGTTGTGGTGGTAGATTTCTCTTCTTTCCCTTTTACAACCTCTTGATCACTTTCACTAATTTGTTCAATCTTATTGGAAGATATTAAAGCATCTTCTTTAACGGTTATGCTTGGGTGAAAATACATGGTCCCACCAATGATAAGACCTAATCCTATTTGTCCGAAAACCTTGAAAATTCCCTTTAGTCCTTCCTTGTCTTTTTTAAAGGTTTTAATATAATCGTCTATAAAACCAATTGTACCCATCCAAAGAGTGGTAACAATTAAAAGGATAACATAGATGTTATTTAGTTTAGCAAATAATAAAACGGGGATCAAAGTGGAAATAATTATAATAATACCACCCATTGTTGGAGTACCCGCTTTTTCGCTTTGACCTTTTAAACCAAGATCTCTAACACTTTCTCCAACTTGTTTTCTAAGTAAATAATTGATGATCTTCTTTCCGTAGATGGTAGAGATAGCCAAGGATAAAATAATAGCCATAGCCGATCTGAATGAAATAAATTCAAACAAACCTGCCCCAGGAAGCTGGTAATGTCTATCAAGAAAATCAAATAAATAGTATAACATATTTTTATCTATAACCTTTTCAGGTTTTGTTGGATCTAATTATTTATCCAGTTGGTTTAAAAATTCACTAACAATTTTAAAATCGTCAAAATCGGACCTCACACCATTGATCTCTTGGTAGGTTTCATGTCCCTTTCCTGCAATTAGAATGATATCGTTTGGATTTGCCAACATACAAGCCGTTTTAATTGCTTGTTTTCTATTTAAAACAGACATTGTCTTTTTGAAATCTAAAGGAGATACTCCAGCTTCAATTTCCTTAAGAATCTCTTCTGGATCTTCTGTTCTTGGATTATCACTGGTATAGATCACTTTGGTGCTTAATGCCGCAGCGATGTTTCCCATTTTAGGCCTTTTGGTCTTATCGCGATCTCCGCCGCAACCTACAACTGTTATTAGTTCCTCATTTTTAGTGCGAATCTCATTTATGGTTTCCAATACATTTTTCAATGCATCAGGCGTATGAGCATAATCTACAATTGCCGTGATGTTTTGCGTAGAAACCAGATACTGAAACCTACCGCTTACCGAATTCAATTCGCTAATAAGCTTTAAATTTTCATCTTTTTCTAATCCTAATAATTCTCCGGCAGCATAAATTGCCAGAACATTATAGGCGTTGAAATTTCCTATTAGCTTGGTCCAAACTTCATCTCCATTTATCTTCAGTAAAAGTCCGCTAAATTGATTTTCTAATATTTTTGCGCTGAAATCTGCATAAGATTTTAATGCATATGTTTGCTTTTGTGCCTTCGTGTTCTGAAGCATTACTGCTCCATTTTTATCATCTATATTAACCAATGCAAATGCTGAAGCTGGCAACATATCAAAAAACAACTTTTTAACATCTCGATATTCCGCAAAGGTTTTGTGATAGTCTAAATGATCATGTGATAAATTGGTGAAGATCCCACCGGCAAATTTTAAGCCTGTGGTTCTATCTTGAGCGATTCCATGTGAACTCACTTCCATAAAGCAAAATTCCACACCAGTTTCATTCATCAATTTTAAATAGGAATTGATGGTTAAGGAGTCTGGAGTGGTGTGAGACGCTGCAAAGCTTTTATCACCAACCATTATTTTTACAGTGGAAAGCAATCCTACCTTGTAACCAGCTTTACTAAAAAGATCATATAATAAAGTGGCAACAGTCGTTTTTCCGTTTGTTCCGGTAACACCCACTAATTTTAGATTCTCTGAAGGAGAATCGTAATAATTAGATGCCATAATAGCCAAAGCCTTTTGAGAATTGGCAACTTGAACATAAGTAACCCCATTCACGATCTTGTCCGGAAGTTCCTGACAAACCACCGCCAATGCTCCTTGATCTACTGCGGTATTAATAAATTGATGCCCATCTGAAATAGTTCCTTTTACAGCCACAAAAACATCATTCAGTTCCACTTTTCGGGAATCAAAATGAAGATTGGTTATGGCTACGCCAGTGTTACCAATCACGGCCTCCATGGGAACTTTATATAATATGTCTTTTAAAATTTTCAACTTAAGCTAAGTGCTACTTTTTGATTATTCTTAATTTTTTCTCCGGCAGGAATAGATTGATTCTTCACTATTCCATTACCACTAACTTTTACTGAAAGCCCCATGTTCTCTAATAAAGACAATGCATCCATAACTGGCATTCCTACTACATTAGGCATTAAATTATTGGAACTTTGAGCTGCGATATAATATTTTTCGAAGTCCTTAGACACTTTATCATCTTTAACTTCTAAAGATTCTATAGTATCTTCTATAGGAGTATCTGTGTATATTTTTTGAGCGATCCTTTTAAATACAGGTCCGCTAACATCTGCACCATAATATCCAACCTTGTTATTAGGTTTGTGTATAATTACTATACTTGTATATTTTGGGTTGTCTGCAGGGAAATAGCCAACAAAAGATGAGATGTAACGAGGGTTAGCATTCCAATCTTTCATCCAATATTCGGTTTGTGCAGTTCCTGTTTTCCCTGCCATAGAAAAATTGGGAGAGTATAAACTTTTAGCCGTTCCACGAACAACCACATTTTCCATCATGGCCTTCACCTTATCTATTGTTTCCTGAGAACAGATAGATGGATTTAAAACCTTTAACTCGTTCTTCTCGATCACCTTATCCCATTCTCTAACTTCCTTGATGAATCTTGGCTTTACCATTACTCCATCATTAGCAATAGCATTATAAAATGTTAAGGTTTGCAAAGGTGAAATTTGAATACTTCCATATCCGTATGCCATCCAGGCCAAAGAAAGTCCAGACCATTTTTTATCTCCCGGTTGCGGAATATAAGGCTCCCCTTCTCCTTTAATAGAGATCCCTAATTTTTGGTTTAGGTTCATTCTATTTAAACCTTCTACAAACTTCTGTGGATTATTTTTATAATTCTCGTAAATAAGTTTTACCACGCCAACATTCGAAGAAACCTCAAATGCCTTTGCGGCAGAGATCTTTCCATAACCTCCACGATGAGAATCTCTAACTTTATATCCTCTTACATTCATCACCCCATTTTCGGTATCTACAATAGTGCTAGTATCTATCACCTTATCTTCTAAGGCAACTACCAAAGCCATTAATTTAAATGTAGAACCTGGTTCGTGGGTTTCGCCAACGGCGTAGTTTAACTTCTCGTAATAAGTGCCTTGGGCTGTTCTTCCCAAATTTGATATTGCTTTAATTTCGCCGGTTTCTGTTTCCATCACCACAACAGTTCCATGATCTGCCTCATACTTTTCAAGTTGCGCTAATAATGCATGATGGGCTATGTCTTGTATATTTACATCTATGGTAGAAATTACATCATATCCATCTTTTGGCTCCACTTCATTATTATCACTTATGGGTTTCCACTGTCCCTTTGCTATTTTTTGCTTTAATCTATGACCATCTTTCCCATCCAAAAAAGGTCCGAATGCACCTTCCAATCCAACTCTGGTATAATAACCTTGATCATCTTTACGCTCATAGCCAACAGTTCTTGCAGCCATTTCTCCCAAAGGATGCTCTCTAACTGTTCGTTGTTCTACAATAATTCCACCTTTGTTCGCTCCTAATCGGAACATAGGGAAATTCTTAACTCGCACATATTCAGAATATCCAAGATTTCTGGCTACTAAAAAATAGCGATGTTTATTTACTCTGGCGGTACGAAGACTTAAAGACCAATAGGAAACTCCTTTACCAAACATTACATTTAGTTCTTTGGCCAAAGGCATAATATTCTGTTCAAAATTTTTGTTGGTTACCGTAACGGCATCAAACCTAATGTCGTATTTAGGGATGGAGGTAGCAAGCAAATTTCCGTTGCTATCATATAGGTTACCTCTATTGGCTGGAATGGTGAAATTTCTGAAAGTACGATCTTCAGCCATTTGTTTGTATTTGTCCCCTTCTACAAACTGAATATTTAGCAACTGAATAATCACTGCCACCGCGAAGATGAACATACATCCGGCTACAAAGTACAAACGGTTCAATATGTGCTTTTCGTTGGTTGCCAATGTTTTGATTATTCTTTAATGTTGATTTTAATTTTTTGTGGCGGAGTTTCTGAAGGCTTTACTCCCCTAAAAGCCATTTTATTTGTAATTGTAGATTCCATTTTAAGTTTCATTAAAATAGATCGCATATCTACAAACTCACTTCTAAGCTCTCTTACTTCATTATTTAGCCTAGCAATATTGTGAACTTTACGCTCGGCACTGTGTGAACAGGCAATCATTATTATGGCGAGAATCGTGCAAAAGACAATGAATCTCCAATTCTTAACCGCATCATTACTTATAAGAAAATTGGCCTTTAATATGTTATACACTCCTTGCTTCATTCTATCCTTTATTCTTTATTTAAGTTGAATTCTAATTAGATCCAGTTTATTTAAAGTCTCGCTGCTATTCTAAGTTTTGCACTTCTTGCCCTGTTGTTCTTATATATTTCATCTGCAGAGGGAACAACAAGTCCTCCTACTTTTTTAAAGGGCACACTAATATTTCCGTAGAAATCCTTTTCCGGCTCCCCTTCAAACATCCCGCTTCTTATATATCGCTTTACCAGTCTGTCTTCTAAAGAATGATAGGAAATAAGACTAACTCTTCCTCCTTTTCCTAAAAGCTCTTCAGTTTGTAATAAGAACTCCTTTAAAACTGCTATTTCCTGATTTACTTCTATGCGAATTGCCTGATAGATCTGCGCAAGTATCTTATGCTCCTTTTCTTTAAATAAAAAAGGCTGAAGTACTTCCTTTAATTGATCACTGCTTTCTATTGGAGCTTCTTCTCTAGCCTTAATTATTGCTGAAGCTATTATTGAAGCATTTCTTAGATCGGCATACTCAAAAAATAACTTTTTTAATTGCTCATGATCGTATTCATTAATCACTTCAAAAGCGCTTAAATTGCTTTTCTGACTCATTCTCATATCCAATTTAGCTTCGAATCTGGTAGAAAAACCACGTTCCGCAACATTGAATTGGTGAGAAGAAACTCCGAAATCACCTAGTATACCATCTACCTTCTTTACACCATGGAAGCGCAAGAATCTTTTTATGAATCTAAAATTTTCGTTTATTAAAGTAAATCTCGGGTCATCTATTACATTATCCAACGCATCTTCATCTTGATCAAAGGCATATAACTTTCCTTTTTCTCCCAACCTACTTAAAATCTCTTTGGAATGACCACCGCCTCCAAAAGTTACATCTACATAGACCCCGTCTGGTTTAATATTTAAACCATCCACAGATTCCTTTAGTAATACTGGATTATGATACTCCTCCATCAAAATCATCGTTACCCATAACTTCTTCTGCTAGATCCGCAAAATCATCGGCAGAAACATCTATGGCATTTTCATATTTATTTTTATCCCAGATCTCAATAATGTTAATCGCAGAAGAAAGCACTACCTCCTTATCCATTTCAGCAAAGCCAAAAAGATCTTTTGGTATTAGCAAACGTCCATTTGCATCAACTTCTACGGTTTTAACACCAGCTGTAAATCTTCGTATAAAGTCGTTGTTCTTCTTTTTAAACCTGTTCAAGCTGTTCACCTTTTTCATCATCTCATTCCAAACATCCATAGGATATAATTCCAAACAAGGCTGAAAAACAGATCTTTTCAAAACAAAACCTTCCTGCAAAACTGGAGCTAGCTGCTTTTTTAAGGCAGACGGCACCATTAGACGCCCTTTAGCATCTACTTTGCATTCGTATGTTCCAATTAGATTTACCACTTAGTTCCTTTATAGTTTCAAATATATTGAAATTATTACCACTTTTTACCACTTTTCACCACTTTGTTGATAAGTTTTTCCACCTATTAGGCTGAAACACTTCTAAATAGAGCTACTTCATTAGGTTTCAGCGGCTTGCTCAAATACATGAATTTTATACATTTTTTAATAGAATTTATTTGTGTTTTTGAAGTACAAATGCATCTTAGAATTAAACTGTGTATTGAGTAAAAATGATTATACTTGTACTGAAATCGCTATATTTGCGATTGCTAATTGCAAAGGGCATACATGGAACACGATTTACAGCAAGAAGGAAAATTCACCTACCTAGAAAAAGGGGAAGGAACGCCAATCGTTATTTTACATGGACTTATGGGCGGACTAAGTAATTTTGATGGTGTAGTAAATTACTTTCCAGAGAAAGGATATAAGGTCCTTATACCAGAATTGCCACTTTACAATATGACCTTGCTTAAAACAAGTGTTGCCACATTTGCCAAATACCTAAAAGATTTTATAAATTATAAGGGATACTCCGAGGTTATCTTACTTGGAAATTCTCTGGGAGGGCACATTGCTTTGATTTGCACAAAATTATATCCTGAACTTGTAAAAGGTCTTGTAATCACGGGGAGCTCTGGATTATACGAGAATGCGATGGGAGAAAGTTATCCAAGGCGTGGCGATTATGAATTTATAAAGAAAAAAGCACAAAACGTATTTTACGATCCCGCGGTTGCAACCAAAGAGATCGTAGATGAAGTTTATGTTACCGTAGGTGACCGGAACAAATTGATAAAAACCTTAGCAATAGCAAAAAGTGCAATTCGCCATAATATGGCTAAGGATCTTCCAAAAATGAAAACCCCAACTTGTATAATTTGGGGAAAGAATGATAATGTAACACCTCCAGATGTTGCAGAGGACTTTAATAAGCTCTTACCAGACTCCGACCTTTATTGGATAGATGAATGTGGGCATGCAGCTATGATGGAACACCCAGACACATTTAATGAGCTATTGTTCGAATGGCTTCAAAAAAGATCTTTCTAAGATTAAGTAATGATAATAAAATCTTCTGAATTTGTAGTGAGCAACAGTGATGTTGCAAAATGTCCTGACAGCAAACTGCCAGAGTATGCTTTTATTGGTAGAAGTAATGTTGGAAAGTCTTCTCTAATTAATATGATCACTGGACGAAAGAGTTTGGCTAAAACTTCAGGAAGACCTGGAAAAACTCAGTTGATCAACCATTTCCTTATCAATAAAGATTGGCATTTAGTGGATCTACCGGGATACGGATACGCTAGAGTATCTAAATCTATCAAGAATACCTTTCAAAAATTTATAACTGCTTACTTCGAACACCGAGCACAAATGCTTTGTGCCTTTGTATTAATAGATAGCAGGCATGAGCCTCAACCCATAGATCTAGAGTTTATGGAATGGCTGGGAGAGCACGGAATTCCTTTCTGTGTGATTTTTACCAAAGCAGATAAGCTTAAGCCAAATGCTTTAACTAGAAATATTGAGGGTTATAAGAATAAGATGTTGGAAACTTGGTTGGAGATGCCAGAATACTTCATCACTTCCTCTACAAGCAACCTCGGAAAAGATGAGGTCTTAGGATTTATTGAAAATATCAACAATCAATTTATTGGCAATTAAATTTTAGGTAATTCTATTTTCTTTTAGCTGATAAAGGATAATTCGCCTTATTTAAAACCTAAAATTTGAAACGAAAAAACTGCTGAAAATTTTCATTTTCAACAGTTCATCTATAAATTGAACACTATTTTAGTTATACTAAAGTGCAGCTACGTGCTTAGCTAATTTAGATTTTAAATTAGACGCTTTATTATCATGAATGATATTATTCTTCGCCAATTTATCTATCATAGAAGCTACAGATGGGAATAATGTTTCAGCATCCTTTTTGTCTGCCTCACGCAATCTTTTGATGGCGTTTCTGGTAGTTTTATGCTGGTAGCGATTTCTAAGACGTTTGGTCTCATTGCTACGGATTCTTTTTAACGCTGACTTATGATTTGCCATTACAAATATTATTTAATTATTTTTAAAGTAGTCCGTAGGGGAATCGAACCCCTGTTACATGGATGAAAACCATGCGTCCTAACCCCTAGACGAACGGACCAAAATTTATTCAAAACACACCTGTTCTTCAACAAGCAACTTGTATTTCAACAAGCATTGCAATACTAGATTGCTATTGTAGTCCGTAGGGGAATCGAACCCCTGTTACATGGATGAAAACCATGCGTCCTAACCCCTAGACGAACGGACCAGTTTTTGCTTAAATGCGGATGCAAAAATACAACTATTTTTTAATGACACAAATGTAGATGTAATTTTTTCTCAAAATAATATATTTTATCTCAAAACGAGCGAAAATCAAGCTTTTAAAGAACATTTTTCAAGGCTATTTACCTAGCTTTTAGGTATTTCCAAATAGAGCTCTTCACATATTGGTTTAGACTTTAAAAAAGCTAAATACCACCATTTCAGGCTAAACCAATATGTGAATTATCTAATACTAATATGCTTTCGCAAAAAGAACTCTCTTGTTAGATGGATTTCCGCTGAAAACACAGACACCTTCTTCCTCTTTTTGATTCATAGGAATACATCTTATAGTAGCCTTGGTTTTGTCTTTTATTTTCAATTCTGTTTCTGAAGTTCCATCCCAATGCGCAGATACAAATCCTCCTTTTGTATTTAAAACCTCTTTAAATTCTTCCAAAGTATTTACTTCGGTTATATGAGAATCTCTATACTCTCTTGCTCTATTATAAAGATTCTCCTGGATCTCCAGCATTAAGCCTTTCACCTTCTCTACTACATTCTCTTGTGCAACATACTCTTTTGTAAGCGTGTCTCTTCTAGCAAGCTCTACACTACCATTTTCAAGATCCTTAGGCCCTATGGCAATCCTTACGGGAACTCCTTGTAGCTCATACTGCGCAAACTTCCAACCGGGCTTTTGGGTGTCTCTATCATCATACTTCACAATTACCCCTTCTTTCTTTAGATCGGCTGCTAACTGCTTTGCCACCACCGAGATTTGAGCCAACTGCTCTTCCCCTTTATAAATAGGTACAATAACAACTTGTATTGGAGCTAGACTTGGAGGTAATACCAATCCTTGATCATCACTATGAGTCATGATTAGTGCGCCCATCAACCTTGTTGAAACACCCCATGACGTAGCCCATACATGCTCTAATGTACCTTCTTTAGTTGCAAACTTTACGTCGAAAGCTTTCGCGAAATTTTGACCTAAGAAGTGCGAAGTTCCTGCCTGCAAAGCTTTTCCATCTTGCATTAAGGCTTCAATACAGTACGTTTCTTCTGCTCCGGCAAAACGCTCATTAGGGGTTTTAACGCCTTTAATTACGGGCATAGCCATGAAGTTCTCCGCAAATTCTGCATAAACATCATTCATTTGCTCAGCTTCAATTATTGCTTCTTGTTTTGTTGCGTGAGCAGTATGACCTTCCTGCCAAAGAAATTCAGCAGTTCTTAGAAATAAACGCGTTCGCATTTCCCAACGCACTACATTGGCCCATTGATTTATAAGAATAGGAAGATCTCTATAGGATTGGATCCATCCTTTATAAGTGCTCCATATAATAGCTTCAGAGGTAGGTCTAACTATTAGTTCTTCTTCTAATTTTGCATCTGGATCTACAATTAGTTTAGTGCTGTCATTAGGATCTGTTTTTAATCTATAATGAGTAACCACTGCACATTCCTTTGCAAAGCCTTCAGCATTTTTCTCTTCTGCTTCAAAGAGGCTTTTCGGAACAAATAATGGAAAATAGGCATTTTGATGTCCCGTTTCTTTAAACATCCTATCTAATTCTGCCTGCATTTTTTCCCAGATCGCATATCCATATGGTTTAATAACCATACACCCCCGTACAGCTGAGTTTTCGGCTAGATCGGCACTGACTACCAATTCGTTATACCATTTAGAGTAATCTTCTTTTCTTGCAGTTAATTTCTTGCTCATTGCTGTTTTTTGGCATAAATGTTGCACTTTTAATAGCGTTGTAGCTATTTTAAAAAGTTACAACTAGTTAGCGCAAAACTAACTAATTTTGTAATGTTCAACAATTAAATACACCGCTAATGAAACTTTATAAATTTATTTCAAATTATGTATATTTCTTTATAGCTGCTGTGTCATCGCTTTTGTTGACATCTTGTGGCTCCTATCAATATGCAGGTAAAACTACAGATGGGATATATGGAGATAATGAAAGCGTAGTTTCTAACAAGGAAATAGAATATGGATCTCGAGAGGAAAATACGGGTTACTATAAAAAACTATTTGAGGAAGAAGCAGCTCTTTATGGAGATGTTTTAGCCGAAGATGCTGTTTTTACCGATGTAGATTCTTATTCATCTACCGGAAATTACGATTACGAGAACGCCGAAAATTCCAATTACCAAGGTGGAAATGCACCTTGGGGTAATTCACCAGATCGCTATACTATTAATATTTACAACGACGGATTCTATGGAGGATTCTACGATCCTTTCTGGATTTCAGGATTTAATGGCTATGCATTTGATCCATTTTGGAATCCCGGTTTTTATGGACCTGGTTTCTATGGACCCGGTTTTTACGGATCTCCATACTATGGCAGAGGTTTCTACGGAAATTATGGTTACGGATATGGATATGGTTTTGGTTTTGGTTTTGGTTTCAATAATTTCTATGGTGGACCTGGATGGTATAATCCCTATTATCACCCATATAACAGACAACATCATTTCAGACAAAATGTGGCCTATAATGCTGGAAGACGAGGCGAGAGCAGCTATTATAGCAATAGAACCAATGCTATTAGAAATGCAACAGATCTAGATAATAGAGGTCGAAGTTCAACTTATTCTAGATCTATCAGGAATTTAAGAAACTCTGGTGATGAGTCTGGAATAAGCAGACGTTCTTCAAGATCTTATGACACAGGTGTAAATGCTGATGGCAGATACAGCAGAGGAAGAAGTACTTCTAACGGTGTTTCTACGCCAACAAGAAGCCGAAGTGTTTATTCTACAAATCAAACAAGTAGAAGCCAATCCCCTACAGCAAGAAGTTCAAGTTCTTCAAACAGAAGTACAACTACTAGAAGCTCTTCTTCAGGTAGAAGCAGTGGTTCTACTACTTCAAACAGAAGTTCAGGTTCAAATAACAACAGAGGTAGAGGAAATTAATTAATAAAAACATATTTCAATTAATGAAAAAGATATATTTAACAGTCATAGCCCTTTTGGTTATGACTTTATCTCAAGCTCAAGATATTACAGATGCCGTAAGATATTCAACAGATCAACTGTCTGGCACAGCAAGATTTAGAGCAATGAGTGGTGCATTTGGAGCTTTGGGAGGCGATCTCTCTGCAATTTCTATAAACCCTGCTGGATCGGCAATTTTTTTAAGTAGTGCAGCAACCGTTACTTTAAGCTACAACGAGAGGAAAAATGATACTCGTTATTTCAATGGAAATACGTCTAATTCCAATTCTGATGTTTATTTTGATCAAGCTGGAGCAGTGTTGGTATTTAATAGCACAAAGGATGAGAACCCATGGCGTAAATTTACCTTAGGCGTTAATTATTCCCAGAATAACTCTTTTGATGATACTTATCTGGCTCAAGGAACTAGTTCTAAATCTATTGATTCCTATTTTCTTGATTATGCAAACGGAGTTCCTTTAGAGCTTTTAGAAACCATAGATGGAGAGAGTCTTACAGATCTTTATTTGTTTTTAGGAGAAAATGAAGGTTATGGTGCCCAACAAGCATTTTTAGGATATCAAGGATTTATTATTGATCCCTTAACCGATGATCCAAGTAATACCTCCTATTCCTCGAGCATTACTCCCGGAAATTTTGATCAACAATATTCTTATGCAGCAACTGGTTTAAACGGTAAATTTGCTTTTAATTTCGCCACTAAATATCAAGATTTCTTGCATTTAGGAATTAATTTGAATGCTCATTTCATGAATTATGACAGAGCTACCCGATTATTTGAACAGAATTCTAACGCAGGTAGTTCAACTAATGAAGTTATTTTTTCGAATAACCTAAGCACCACTGGAAATGGTTTTTCTTTTCAACTTGGGTCCATTGCAAATGTTTCTGATAATGTGCGCGTAGGATTAACTTATGATTCCCCAACTTGGTATTCCATAAGCGAGCAGACCACACAGCGGTTGGAAACATTTAGCTCCGAATTTAGCGAGAGCGTATTTGTAAATCCCGATGTGATAAATGCCTATCCCGAGTACACACTTAAAACTCCAGGAAAGCTTACAGGGAGCTTAGCTGTTCTTTTTGGGGATTCTGGACTCATTAGTTTTGATTATTCTTATAAAGATTTTTCAAATACCGAATTTAGACCATCAGACGATCTGGAGTTTGCATTCCAAAACAATTTAATAAATGATAATTTAAAAGCTGCTTCTACTTATAGAGTGGGTGGTGAATACAGAATAGATAAATGGAGTTTACGAGGTGGATATAGATTTGAAGAAAGTCCTTATGAGAATGAATTTATAATGGGAAATCTTAACGGATATTCTGCTGGGGTTGGATATGATTTTGGTGCTATTAAAGCAGGTATTTCTTATGATAATTCATCAAGAACAGACAATCCACAACTTTACCAAGTTGGTCTTACTAATTCCGCTGAAATAAACAGAGACTTTTCCAGCATAGTGCTTTCCCTTAGTTTTGGAATTTAAAAAGTATTTAATAATAAGTAAAAAGAAATCCGGAATCTTTAAAGGTTTCGGATTTCTTTTTTTTAAATGGTCTAAAATTACTATCGTTTTAGAGTGAAATGACCTTTATATTCGGAAACTTTACCGGAATTGGGATCTTTAATATTTACAACAAACCAATAATCATCTGCCGGCATATTTTTACCAATATATGTCCCATCCCACCCTTGACCTTGAGGATTTAATTGTTTAATTAGTTTTCCATATCTGTCATAGATCAAAATTAGTGAAACTGTAATACTCGTTTCATTTATCACATTCCATGAATCATTATATCCATCTGAATTTGGTGTGAAAAATCTAGAATAACCAATTAAACTAAAACTTTCTGAAGTTGCCATACCACAACCGTTAATCTCTCTAGCCGTTACACTATGCAAACCCGGAGCAACATCTTTAAAAACAGGCTCCTGTTGCCAAGGTCCATTATCCAATTGATATTCAAATGTTGGAATCGCATCTACAAAGCCAGTGGCCATAGCTGTAACCACATATCCATCTTCAAAATCGTTACCAGAAATATTTATTTCGACATTCTTAGGTGCAGAAAAATAGCGGATACTTGTATTAAATGTATTGGAACATCCAGTTTCTTTGTTTGTAATAATTAGACTTACTTCAGTTATTTCCGGAACTTCATTAAAGGTTAAAATAGCATTTTGAATACCATCGCTATCAGGATCATTTTGAATATTCCAATCATAGGTATAATCTGGGCCGAGATCTGTCCCAATGCTTTCAGGATCCAAAAGCTCTCCATTTAAATCAACACAAAAAGCTGTAATCTCTGAGATATTAATAATTGGGACTGGAGATATATTCAGTTTAAAATCTACTTGGTTAGAAACACATCCGGTACGATTATCTGTTATAGTTGCTATAACTTTCTGCCCATTTGTTCCTTCAAAAACTAACGGATTTCCAATTGGCATAGCACTATCCAAGTTTTGCTGAGAAGTATAAAAATTTGAGGTGAAATTAGTGCTAGTAGATGAAGTAGTCTGCATTAATTCATTATTAACTTCAGATAGATCAAAAATAGCTGTGTTTTCATTGCTGCAGCCTAGTAGATCATTCGGTTTTGTAGCTACTGGAACATCAAAATATTGTATCAATATTTCATCGTCCAACTCCAAACCTGTTGTTTCATTTACAGCTATTACTTTATATAATCCTGAAGTTGTAACGGTATATTCTGGGCTGGCTTGATTGGAAAGCAGATCAAATGAATTTGTGGTTTCATTAAAAACATAATATTTATATCTGGTGGCAATAACATTTGAAGCCTTTAGCACAATGGATGAAGAATCGCAAATAGCAATATCATCTCCTAGAATATTCACAATCGAACAGTCTGTAGTTCCAGAACCGGTTTGGCCTAAATTTGTTTGATCTAAACTTATATAACCCGGCATTTCAGAATAATTTGTAATTAAAACTACATATACCTGACCCGCTATTGCATTATCGATCACTAAATTCTCTATTGTAGAAGGAGAATAACTACAACCTACAACTCTGGAAATTGAAAGTGAAGAATTACTACACAAATCATCGCTTTCACCAAATGGACCCCAAGCAATAAAATCTACATCCAAAGATTCTCCACTTCCATCGGCATTCTGGGTTTGTTTAATAAGAAAATCCAGTCTCCCAGATTCTTCCACCTGCAAATAAAACCATGCAGGATAAGGTTGCCGTTCCAAACATCTGTAATTCGGTCCTATTTCTGCACTAGCAATGTCACCGCTAGCACTGTTAGAATTAGGGAAAATATAAGATGATGTCCCTGCACAAAATGGTTGAATAGAGGAACAACGATCTCCCTGGGCAACCAAAACCCCACTTCCCATCACGAATATGGAAGCAAATAAAACGAAATGATTTAAAAACTTCATATCACCTTTCCTCAATAGCTTGCAAATTACACATTTTACAGCGAATAACAGAAGCTGCTTTTCCTAAACATTGCTTGAAAGAGTCATAAAATATGTATCTTTGCAAGCTGATTAAAAAGATTACGACTAGTATAGAATAAAGTGCTATGAAGATAGAACATATGGAAAATAGAATAGACGAAATGGGCGATGCTCACGTTTCTACAAGTGCAAATAATCCTTTACGGGAAGATGCTTTCGATTTAAGCAATGAAGAAAAGATTGCTTCAATTAATAAAGATGTGACACGCATTTTAGAAACTTTGGGTATGGATCTTACAGATGACAGCATTAAAGGAACCCCACAAAGGGTTGCTAAAATGTTTGTAAACGAGATCTTTTCGGGATTAGACCCAAAACGCAAACCTAAAGCTTCTACTTTCGAAAATAAATATAAGTATGGTGAAATGTTGGTAGAGAAAAATATCACCATTTACTCTACTTGTGAGCATCATTTACTTCCTATCGTTGGAAGAGCTCATGTAGCATACATTTCCAAAGGTAAAGTTATCGGTTTATCTAAAATGAACCGAATTGTAGACTATTTTGCAAAAAGACCTCAAGTTCAGGAACGCATGACCATGCAGATAGTACAGGAATTACAAAATGCCTTAGGTACGCCAGATGTTGCCTGTGTTATAGATGCTAAACATTTATGTGTGAACAGTAGAGGGATTCGCGATATAGAAAGCAGCACAGTAACAAGTGAATTTGGAGGTGCGTTTAAGGAAGCTTCAGTTAGACGAGAATTCTTAGATTATATTAAATTAGATACTTCTTTCTAATATCTTCGATTAAATAAAACATAGTAAGAGATAGCATATGGCGCTTTACAAAGAACAAAGCTTAAAACTTTATAATTCCATTTCCGGGGAAAAAGAACTTTTTCAACCAATTAACGAAGGCCACATTGGCATGTACGTTTGTGGACCAACAGTATACAGTAATGTTCATTTAGGTAATTGCCGTACATTTATTTCTTTCGATCTTGTTTTTAGATACCTTAAACACCTTGGTTATAAGGTTCGATACGTGCGAAATATCACCGATGCCGGACATTTAGAAAACGATGCAGATAGCGGCGAAGATAGGATAGCCAAAAAAGCCCGATTAGAGCAAATAGAACCTATGGAAGTAGTGCAGAGATATACTGTGGACTTCCATAATACACTTCAAAAATTCAATAATCTACCGCCAAGTATAGAGCCAACTGCAACAGGACATATAGTAGAACAAATTGAAACTATTAAAACCATTCTTGAAAACGAATATGCCTATGAGGTAAACGGATCTGTTTATTTTGATGTGTTTAAATTCAATAAAGATCATGATTACGGGAAGTTAAGCGGGCGCACTATTGAAGATATGATAGCGAATACCCGTGAACTCGCAGCCCAGAGCGATAAGAAAAATCCGCAGGATTTTGCGCTTTGGAAAAAAGCGGAGCCAGAACATATCATGAGATGGCCATCTCCTTGGAGTGATGGTTTTCCAGGTTGGCATTTGGAATGTACTGTGATGAGCACCAAATACCTTGGAGAACATTTCGATATTCACGGTGGAGGAATGGATCTTAAGTTCCCTCATCATGAATGTGAAATTGCACAAGGTGAAGCCTCTACAGGGAAAAATCCTGTGAATTACTGGATGCATGCAAATATGCTCACCCTTAACGGGCAAAAAATGGCTAAAAGTACTGGGAACAATATTTTGCCAAATGAAATTTTTACAGGAGAAAACGATAATTTAAGTAAAGGGTTTAGCCCCTCCGTGGCTAGATTTTTTATGTTACAAGCCAATTACCGAAGTATTCTAGATTTTTCTAATACGGCATTATTGGCAAGTGAAAAAGGATTCAATAGATTGATGGATGCCTTTAGAAACAGTGCTCAACTACCTGTGAGTTCTACTACAACTAATTTTTCTGTTAAAGAATGGAGACAGCGTTGTTACGACGCTATGAATGACGACTTTAATAGTCCTATTTTAATCGCAACTTTATTTGAAGCAGTAAAGTTTATAGTTGCCGTAAAAGAAGGAAATGATCAAATTTCTAAAGAGGATAAGCAATTACTGATCACTACACTGCAGGACTTTATTTTTGATGTACTAGGACTTTTAGATACAGCGATCACAAATCAGAATAATTCAGAAAAATTATCAGGTACAGTAGAATTGCTTATACAACTAAGAGCCAATGCCAGAAACAATAAGGATTTTGCAACCAGTGACCAGATAAGAGATCAATTATTAGCCTTAGGTATCCAACTAAAAGATGGCAAAGAAGGAACCGTATTTTCTATTGAAGATTAATATATCATAATGCTAAAGAAAATGTTAGCATATCCATTTATCTTATTGGTGAGATTTTACCAAAAAGTTATCTCTCCTCTAACACCTGCAACATGCAGGTACTCTCCAACTTGCTCTCAATACACCTTAGTAGCACTTCAAAAACACGGAATCTTTAAAGGTGGTTGGCTTAGTGTAAAAAGAATTATAAGCTGTAATCCTTGGGGAGGGTCGGGATATAATCCAGTTCCTTAGCACATCCTTATTTATTTTAAAGAACTATTGCCAAACCATGCAAATACGTATCTTTACCCTTCAATTTTAAAAAACTACACATGCTTTTTAATGCAATTGTCTGGAGTCCTTCTGAAGGATTAGATCTAGGTTTTTTCACACTACACTATTATAGTTTAATGTTCCTTATCGCATTTGGATTGGGATGGTATATTATGAAAAGCATCTATACTAAAGAAGGGGTGCCAATAGAGAAACTGGATCCGCTATTTATATATACAGTCTTAGCTACTCTTATTGGCGCAAGGCTAGGTCATGTCCTTTTTTATGACTGGGAATATTTTCAGCATCATTTATTAGAGATCTTTTTACCGGTTCGTTTTGAACCAGAATTCGAATTTACCGGATTTAGAGGTTTAGCAAGTCATGGCGCTGCAATAGGAATTATAGTTGCCATGTATCTTTATAGAAAGAATGTTCTAGACAAACCTATTTTATGGATTCTGGATAGAGTGGTTATTCCGGTAGCCAGTGGAGCAATTTTTATTAGAATTGGAAATTTCATGAATTCTGAAATAATTGGGAAACCAACCAACAGCGTTTACGGAGTGATCTTTGAAAATCTCGGCGAAACTTTCCCAAGACATCCAGCGCAGCTATATGAATCTTTTTGTTATCTCTTAATTTTTATCCTTTTATGGTTTATCTATTGGAAAACGGATAAAAAACAAAAAATTGGATACATTTTTGGATTATTTTTGGTGCTATTGTGGACAGTAAGATTTTTCGTAGAGTTCCTTAAAGAACCACAAGTAGAAGAACGCGCAGTTTGGTTAATTAATACTGGACAGTGGCTTAGTATTCCTTTTATCATTGCTGGTTTATATTTTATGTTTAGACCTGGTACTAAAGCAGTTGCATGAAAATAATAAAGAGATATATAGTTCTTGGTTTATCAGCAGGGATCCTTTTATCCTGTGCTAATGATTCTAAAAATTCTTCTATAGATACTCCTGAGATCTCCTTTCAAAAAGAAGGAGAATTATATCTATTAAAGTCTGGAGAAACTTTGCGAAAAATAGCAATAGAATTTGCTGAAAGTGATTACGAGCGTCAAACTGGGCTTATGTATAGAAAATCTCTAGGGGAAAACGAAGGCTTGCTGTTTATATATCCTTCTGAAGCTATGAGAAGCTTTTATATGAAAAATACCTACATACCCTTAGATATTATATTTTACAACAAGGATAGCGCTGCAGTTAGCTTTCAGGAAAATGCAAAACCTTTAGATGAAACTTCCCTACCTTCAAAAGTTCCTGCACAATTTATTTTAGAACTGAATGCAGGGAAAGTCAAGGAATGGAATATTGAAGTTGGTGATAAAATAGATTTCAAGAAGGACTAGATACTATTAATTTCTACTAAAATTGAAACAATAAAAAAGCCTGATCAAATTATGATCAGGCTTTTTTAATGTATTAAGATAATGGTGAATTACTCCGTAACTAGCACCTTTTTCTTTTCTTCTAAGGACCCTTTTCTCTTCACACTATCAAACATGATTGGTGTTGCAATGAATAGCGATGAATAAGTTCCTACAATAATACCTACGATCATTGCGAACATAAATCCTCTTAAACTCTCTCCTCCAAATATAAATATTGCTAACAATACTAATAGAGTTGTTAATGAGGTGTTCAAGGTTCTACCTAAAGTACTGTTCAAAGCGCTATTAACTACTTTTCCTAATGGCCATGTAGTATGCTCGTTAACAAATTCACGAATCCTATCAAATACAACCACGGTATCATTCAGAGAGTATCCAATTACCGTTAGGATTGCTGCAATGAACGCTTGGTCGATCTCCATGCTGAAAGGCATAATATTATAAGCCAGAGAGAAGATCCCTAATACAATAAGTACATCATGGAATACTGCAATTACAGCACCCAAACTATATTGCCATTTTCTAAATCTTAAAAGTATATAAAGGAATACCACTATTAACGACCCTAATACTGCCCAAAATGAGTCATTTTTAATATCATCTGCAATGGTTGGCCCCACCTTCATAGACTGCATAATTCCAATATTACGCTCTGAAGCACCTATTGTAAAGTCATCAAAAGTTATATCTGGAGGTAAATTTGGTTGTAAAGCATCAAACATCATCTTTTGGATCTCAGTATCTACTGCTTCCCCATCATCTTCTACCTTATATTTAGTAGTGATTTTCAACTGATTGTTTGCACCAAAGGTCTTTGCCTCTGCACTTCCAAAAACAGCTACTAAATCCTTCTGAACTTCTGTTGCATTTACATCATCTGCAAAACGAACCGTATATGTTCTACCTCCAACAAAATCTACTCCTTGATTTAATCCGTTAGTAAGTAACGACCCAACACTAATAAGAATAAGCACACCAGAAATAGCATAAGCGATCTTTCTCTTTCCTAAGAAATCTACATTCATATTAGCGAATAAGTTCTTAGTGATAGAAGTGCTAAACGCTAATGCTTTACCATTCTTACCATATCCATCTATAAATAATCTAGTAATAAAGATTGCCGTGAATAACGAAGTTGCTATACCTATTAATAAAGTAGTTGCGAAACCTTTAATTGGTCCAGTACCTAAAACTAATAAGATAATACCCGTTAGTCCTGTTGTAATGTTAGCATCTAAAATTGAAGACAAGGCATTGTTGAAACCGTCTTTTATTGCATCACGTTGAGATTTCCCTTTTGCCAGTTCCTCTTTTATCCTTTCAAAAATAAGTACGTTAGCATCTACAGACATACCTATGGTTAAAACAATACCCGCAATTCCAGGTAATGTAAGCACCGCACCAAGTCCGGCAAGTATTCCAAATATGAATAAAATGTTCACTACCAAAGCAACATCGGCAAAATATCCAGCCTTACCATAGTAAAAGATCATCCACAAAAGCACGATTGCTAATGCAATAAGGAATGAATTAACCCCACTATCAATTGCTTCTTGTCCTAGAGATGGTCCAACAATTTCACTCTGTATAATATCTGCAGAAGCAGGTAATTTACCAGCTCTAAGCACGTTTGCTAAATCTTGCCCATCAGTAATATCAAAATCACCAGTAATCTCACTTCTTCCTCCACTTATTGGTCCAGTAGAAACTCCTGGTGCCGAATAAACTACATTATCAAGAACAATTGCAATATTACTTTTCTCTGCATAGGCTTTTCCAGTCATTTCTTCCCAGATCTTAGCTCCTTTTCCATTCATTTGCATAGAAACCGCAACTCTTCCTACTTGATCGTATGTTTGTGTAGCATCTGTGATAACATCTCCCGTAAGGGCAGGCGTCATTTCGCGATCTCCTTTAATTGCATAAAGCTCTGTAAGGTTATCTTTAGAAACTCCCCAAACAAATTCAGCAAAACGAAGCTCTCCAGGTAAAAGTGATCTCACCTGAGGCATGTTCAAATATTCTCTAACTTGCGCAGTATCCTTTGAAGCAAATGTTGCCAAAACTGGGCTTCCTTGGAAACCTGGAGAAACCATCATACTTAATAATGGATTGTTTGCTGGTACAACTTCTGAAGTGTCTTCTGCACTAGCTAAAAGATCTTCAATTTCTTGGTCTTCTTCTGAAGTTGAAACAGTATCAACATTTTGAGAAGACTTTTCTTTGTTAGCATTTAATTGAGCAATCGTATTGTTCGCGTTAACTAGAAAATTTCCGAAGTCTGTATTTTTATGAACATACCAAAACTCTAATTGAGCAGTACTTTGAAGCAATTTCTTAACACGAGAAATATCCTTAGCCCCTGGAAGTTCTACTAAGATTCTCCCAGTATTCCCTAAACGCTGAATGTTTGGTTGTGTTACACCAAATTTATCTATACGCTTACGCAATACCTCAAAAGCTGAAGTAATAGACTCGTTAACTTTTTCTCTTATGATTGGCTTAACTTCCGAATTTGTCATTTCAAAGTTAATCTGGTCACTAAGTGTTTTATTAGCAAATATATCTGGAGATGCTAATTTAGCACCTTCATTTTTTTCGAATGCCTCAAAGAAAAGGTCTATATAACTTTCCTGACTGTCTTTTTGAGCTGCGTCAGCCTCAGCCAATGCCTTATTAAATGCAGGATCGCTACTATTATTAGCTAAACCTTTTAATATATCTCTTACAGAAATTTGTAGAATTACGTTAATTCCACCTTTAAGGTCAAGCCCCTTATTAAGTTCTTTATCCTTGGCAGTATTATAAGTGATCCCGGCAAAGATCTCGTTATTTCCGATAGAGTCTAAATACCTGTTTTCTTCAATATCTCTTTTTACAGAATAGTCTTCTACGTTAGTACCTACTTTTTGAGCAGCAAACGCCTCTGCATCACTCTCTACTCCATTGGCAATGAATGTAAATGATAATTGGTATATACATACCAAACCAAATAAAATCGCAAAAATCCTGATCAGTCCTTTATTCTGCATTATTCTTTATTATTTAATGTCATTTTTTAAAACGGACAAATATAGGACTTCATTAATCAAATCCCAATATTTTTTTTTTGAAAAATTTAACTTTTAATATACAAAAAATGCCACATAAGATGTGGCATTTTTATGGCTTCAGATATGTTTGAAACCCTATATTAATTTTGATTAAAAAGTTAGTAAGTCGTTGGTTTTCTTAACTCCTTCAGCACTTTCTTTAATCTTTGCTTTTTCAGCATCATTCAGTTCTATTTCTACGATCTGCTCTAATCCGCCTTTCCCAAGAATTGCAGGAACTCCAATACATAGGTCGTTCAATCCATATTCGCCTTCTAATAAAGCAGAACATGGGAACATTTTTTTCTGATCGCAAGCAATTGCTTGAACCATTGCAGAAACTGCCGCTCCTGGAGCATACCATGCACTGGTTCCCAATAATTTAGTTAAGGTAGCACCACCAACTTTAGTGTCTTCAGAAACTTGATCCAATCTTTCTTCAGAAAGAAATGCAGAAACTGGAATACTATTTCTGGTAGCCATTCTTGTTAAGGGCACCATTCCGGTATCGCTATGTCCACCTATTACCATTCCATCAACATCAGATGGAGGACATTCTAATGCTTCACTCAATCTGTATTTGAAACGAGCACTATCTAAAGCTCCACCCATTCCAATAATTCTGTTTTTAGGCAAACCTGTAGTTTTGTGAACTAGATAGGTCATTGTATCCATAGGATTACTCACTACTATAACAATGGTATCTGGAGAATGTTTAATTAAATTGCTAGAAACTTCTTTTACAATGTTTGCATTAATCCCGATTAACTCTTCTCTTGTCATTCCCGGTTTTCTAGGAATTCCACTTGTAATTACAACCACATCACTGCCCGTAGTTTTAGTATAATCGTTAGTAGAACCTACAATTTTAGAATCGAATCCATTTAATGTAGCAGTTTGCATAAGATCCATTGCTTTCCCTTCTGCAACCCCTTCCTTGATATCTACCAAAACGATTTCTGAAGCAAAATTCTTAATTGCGATATATTCTGCACAACTAGCACCCACGGCACCAGCTCCAACTATTGTAACTTTCATGTTATATGATTTTAAATATTAATGTTTTTTTTTCGTTTAGCGAAAATACGAATAAAGCCTAATTTATATAATAAGGAATGGTTAAATGTCTTTAATTGAACCTGTAATGTAATCCTACGTTCGCATTGAACAAATTACTTGCAGTTAATAAAGTACTAACCTTTAATTTATTTGCATAAAAATTGAAGCCAATGGTTCCTTTAAATTTACCTTCGTTTTTACCAATCCCAGAAAGCGCATCATTTAAGGCTGCTAATGAGCCTCCAGTACCTCCAAAGGCGTAGTCAAATGATGAGTTAGTATAACCTATACCACCAACTACTTCAAAATTATCATAGAGCTTTGAACCTAATGCCTGAACATTAAAAAGATCTGCATCTACATCTATTCTATTAAGATTAGCAATTTGAATATCTAGTGGTAAAAATTTATAATTCGCAGTAAAATTGCTATAAGACCCAACTATTGCCAACTGGAAATCTTCTGCATTAAATCTCTTTTGGAAATACTGACTAATATTATGTTTTAAACCTATCCCATAGGTACTAATCCCAACATCGTTTATAAATATTTCTGGAAGATATCTAAAAGCAATCTCAGTTTTAAAAGGCAACCCAACTGTTACTTGAGGAAATGCGTGAAAAACTACTTTCTTATCCAACCCATCTAAAGCATCGAATTCAAAACTCTGCCCAAATGCAGATCCTACATAAACGGCATCAGTATTTCCTCCATAAACCGTAGGAAGCAAGGCATTATCACCAGTCTGGAATTTCAAAACATTGAAATCTCGGTTAGAACTTAATTTAGTTAATTTACTATTAGGTACAAATAAAGCATTTCCATGAACAGATACTTCAATTTGCCATTTTTCTAAAGTAGATGCAGAGGAGAACCATCCGGCACTCGATTGCAATGCAGCACCTTCTGCACCGGGAGCAGCAAAATTTTCTGCAACAATTAACATGTCATCAATTACGTCTTGCACATCGCCTTGAGCCATGGTTAAATTTGAAGAAAATAGCAATATTAGGATAAGGGTAGAATTCAGGATATTTCTCACAAGTATAGGATATTAGGTTATAGTAAAAATAATAAAAATTGGGACTTATAAGTTTAATAACGATAAATTATAGATTACAATATAAAAAAGCCTGCAAATATTGCAGGCTTATAATCTTTATATATCTACATTCGCATAGACCGCGTTCTTTTCAATAAACTCACGGCGTGGCGGCACCTCATCTCCCATTAACATGGAGAATATTCTATCGGCTTCACTACTATTATCTATATTAACCTGGCGTAGTGTTCTAAATTCAGGATTCATGGTAGTATCCCATAATTGCTCTGCATTCATTTCCCCTAAACCTTTATATCGCTGAATCTGAACTCCACCACTATAGCTTTCTGCAATTGCATCACGCTCCTTGTCATTCCAAGCATATTGCTTCTTCTGTCCTTTTTTAACCAAATATAAAGGCGGAGTTGCTATATAAATATGACCGTTTTCAATTAATTCCTTCATATATCTAAAGAAGAAGGTTAGAATCAAAGTTTCAATATGGCTTCCATCCACATCGGCATCACACATTATAACTACCTTATGGTATCTTAATTTGGAAAGATTCAAGGCTTTACTATCCTCTTCTGTTCCAATTGTAACACCTAATGCGGTGTATATATTCTTGATCTCTTCATTGTCAAATACACGATGTCTCATTGCTTTTTCAACGTTCAAGATCTTACCTCGAAGTGGTAAAATAGCTTGAAAAGCTCTGTCTCTACCTTGCTTAGCAGTTCCACCTGCCGAATCTCCCTCTACAAGATACACCTCGCATTTTTCAGGATCTTGTTCAGAACAGTCAGATAATTTTCCAGGTAATCCCCCTATACTCATCACTGTTTTACGCTGAACCATTTCACGCGCCTTTTTAGCTGCATGACGTGCCTGAGCTGCCAAGATCACTTTTTCTACTATAGTTTTTGCATCGCCAGGATTTTCTTCCAAGTAATTCTCCAACATTTCTGAAACCGCCTGTGAAACAGCAGAAGTAACTTCTCTATTTCCTAATTTAGTTTTAGTTTGTCCTTCGAATTGAGGCTCACCTACTTTAACAGAAATAATAGCTGTTAATCCTTCACGAAAATCGTCTCCCGCTATTTCAAATTTTAACTTATCCAACATCCCAGAAGCATCTGCATACTTTTTAAGAGTAGTAGTTAATCCTCTTCTAAAACCAGCTAAGTGAGTACCACCTTCATGAGTATTAATGTTATTTACATAAGAATGTAAATTTTCATTAAAAGAGGTATTATAGATCATTGCAACCTCAACAGGAATATCATTCTTCTCCCCTTCCATGGAGATCACATGAGAAATTATAGGATCTCTATTTTGATCTAAAAATTTTATAAATTCTTTCAAACCTTCTTCAGAAACAAATGTTTCTGAGATAAACGAGCCATCTTCATTTTTTTGGCGCTCATCTGTTAATACAATTGTAAGACCTTTATTCAAAAAAGAAAGCTCACGCATTCTACTAGCAAGCGTATCGTAATTATATTCTGTAGTTTGCTGAAAAATGCTTGGGTCCGGAGTAAACGTAACAACAGTACCTCTAAGATCTGTCTCCCCAATAGATTTTACAGGATACATTGGCTTACCTTTTTCATACTCCTGACGCCAAATAACACCTTCTCTATAAACGGTAGCACTTAAATGATCGGACAGCGCATTTACACAACTTACACCTACTCCGTGAAGTCCTCCAGAAACTTTATAAGAATCTTTATCGAATTTTCCTCCGGCTCCAATTTTGGTCATTACTACCTCTAAGGCAGAAACTCCTTCTTTTTTATGTAGATCTATCGGAATACCACGACCGTTATCTTCGGTAGTAATAGAACCTTCTTTTGTAATAGTTACTTTAATAGTGTCACAATGGCCAGCCATTGCTTCATCAATAGAGTTATCCACAACCTCATACACCAAGTGATGCAATCCTCTTATTCCAGTATCTCCAATATACATGGACGGGCGCATACGCACATGCTCCATACCTTCCAGCGCCTGAATACTGTCTGCCGAATAACTGTTTTTCTTAACTTCTTCGCTCATCTATGATTCTGTTAAAATTTGTTTATTTATGCAACAGACAAATATAACAAAACCCTTGCTCCTATTAGCTTGAAGCGCACCTCAATACCCTTAAGTTATTAACAATTTATGTGAAAAACTCCACTGTTATGAATGAAATAAAGCTTAGATTTTCTCAACCTCCACAAAACTGGTCTGCGCAATGTGAGTAGAACTTGCTCTTCCACTTGGATCTTTATCATCTTGCCATTTTGGGATCCATTTTTTTACAGATTTCGCAGCGCATTCCTGAGGGAAATACTCATTAAAGATCTCTCTATAGAAATAAGCCTCTTTTGTTGTAGGCGTGTTAACTGGATATTTAGATGCCGCCATTTCCAATTCCACATCGCTTACTTGCGATTTCGTGAAGGCGATCAAGCTATCTATCCAACTATATCCAACCCCGTCACTAAACTGCTCCTTTTGTCTCCAAAGAACTTCTTCTGGTAAAAAGGGATCTTCTTGGGTATCGAATGCTTTACGTAAAATATATTTTTCTATACCACCATGTTTTTTTGGCATCTTATGTTCTGGAGCAATTTCCATGGCTGTTTGTAAAAAGGACTTATCCAAAAATGGCACTCGTGCTTCCAACCCATGGGCCATTGTAGATTTGTCTGCTCTCAAACAATCTGCCGTTGATAATCTTTTAACTCTTCGGATGGTTTCTGATTGAAATTCTTCTGCAGAAGGAGCATTTTTAAAGTATAAATACCCGCCAAATATCTCATCTGCTCCTTCCCCGGAAAGCACAACCTTAATTCCTTTTTCAGTAATCGCTTTTGAAAGAAAATACATTGGTGTACTGGCTCTAATTGAAGTTACATCGTAAGTTTCTAGATGCCAGATCAATTTTTTAATAATACCAATCCCTTCTTCAACGGTAAAATGAATTTCATGATGCTCTGTACCCAAAAAATCTGCTACCTTCTTTGCAGCCACAAGATCTGGTGCTTCTGATGTTAAGCCAATAGAGAAAGAGTGTAATTTTTTACCTTTTTCTTTTAGTAATCTAGAGGCTATAGAGGAAGTTAAAGATGAATCTAATCCACCGCTTAATAATACTCCTAAAGGTACATCAGACATCAAACGTTTTTTAGTAGCAGCTATAAGAGATTCTCTTAATCGTTTAAGATCAGCTTCTTCTGTACAGTCTTCCATTTTATACCAATCTGGCTTGTAATATTGCACAAATCCTGTAGTTGGCGTATAATAATATCCTGGAGGAAATGCCTGAAATTCTTCGCATTGATCGGCCAATACTTTCATTTCACTCGCAAACCAGAGTGCGCCCTTGGCATCTTTACCGTAATAAAGTGGCTTTACCCCAATTGGGTCTCTAGCCGCAATAAAATCATTTTTATCTACCACTACAAAAGCAAAATCACCATCCAGTTTGTTTAAAAAACCATATCCATACTTTTCATATAAATGAACTATTACTTCTGAATCTCCTGTGGTACGGAATTTATGCCCCTTCAATTCATTTTCCTTTAACGACTGGAAATTATATATTTCACCATTATGGATCATCCACGCTGTAGAAGTTCCTTGTATTGGTTGCTTTCCAGTTAAAACATCCATAATAGCCAATCGCTCATGACATAATATTGCGCCAGACTCTGTGATATGTACATCACTCTCATCCGGACCACGATGGCTCATTCTTTTAGAAAGTTTAGAAACTAGTTCTTGATCTTCTTTTTTTCCAATTACTGCTAAAATACCACACATAAAATTCAATTTTAATTCTAAACAAATTTGAGGTATAAGTTAATCAATTGAAACTTAATATAGATAATTGCCTACATATCATAACTTAAAACTTATTTAATATATCTAAATGAAATCAATCCAATAAAAAATAAGGTTATTTGATAACATTTGAAAACTGAGATACTTTAAAAAATATAAGAATTCATTAACAGGCAGAACACCAGTGAAAAGGTACCTTTATGGCATCTAAAAAATAATATAATTATGAAAAAAATATTTTTATTTGCATTAATTGCAATTTTCACATTACAGAGTAATCCTATTAATGCACAAGAAACATCCAGGAAAGCACCAGAATTTGCAAAAATAGATGCAAGTCCGTTGGATCTAGTTCTATATAAAAATCAGGATGAGGCAGTAGTTGCTCGGGTTATTTATAGTAGACCAATGAAAAGAGATCGCGAGATATTTGGTAAATTAGTACCTTACAATGAAGTATGGAGAACAGGTGCAAATGAAGCTACAGAGCTTACCTTATATCAAGATATGAAAGTTGCAGATGTAGTTGTTGAAGCTGGAACTTATACCTTATATACTATACCGGGAGAAAAAGAATGGACAGTTATACTAAATAACAGAATCAATACCTGGGGTGCTTACGAATATTCAGATATCGAAGATAAAGTACGAATCAAAGTACCGGTAAGAGATTCTCCAACCACAATAGAATCTCTATCAATGGCTTTTGCACCGCAAGCAGATGGTACAGATCTTTTAATTGGATGGGATAATAAATATGTAGAAGTTCCTTTTAAGGCAGTGTCTAAATAGAACAAAACACTTTTATTGAATAAGTTGCGGACTAATTTTTCTTTAATAGATTAATTAGTCCGCTTTTTTTATGGGATGTTGAGATATTTATGTGTTTGAAGTGAAACCTTCCATTTCGGATTTTTCATCACATAATCTACAATAATAGGAATAACAGAATCGCGCTTACTCCATTCTGGTTGAAGATAAAGAATACAATCCTTATTCACTTTTGCTGCTTGCTCCTCTGCAAACTTAAGATCATGTAAATTATATACAATCACCTTTAATTCGTGAGCAACTTCATAGATCTCCGCCGTTGGCAACTTTATCTTTTTTGGAGACAAACATATCCAATCCCACTGGCCAGTTAACTTGTAAGCTCCAGAAGTTTCTATATGTACCTGGCAGCCTTTATTTTTTAATTCTTGGGTTATAGGACCCATATCCCAAGTTAAAGGCTCGCCTCCAGTTATCACGATGGTATCACTAAACGAAACAGCATCACTTACTATTTTTGAAATTTCGGTTGGTGGATGCAATTTAGCATTCCAACTCTCTTTAACATCGCACCAATGGCAACCAACATCACAACCACCAATTCTTATAAAATAGGCTGCGGTACCTTTATGAAAACCTTCTCCTTGAATCGTATAAAATGCCTCCATTAAAGGTAACATGGTACCTTTTTCTACTTGCGTATTTATTTCCTCTTCTATCATGGCGCAAAGATAAGTATTCTTTAAGACCTAGACGATGCAAATCCCTCTCGGAATTTTTGACCACTCCTTCAATCTAATTTGTATTTTTAGATCTTAAAACGCTATTGTTTGCAGGCAATGGTCTATAATTAATTTTTTAATCGGATAAAATTAAAGTCATTAATGAATGTATTCCCCCATAAAATTCTGTTGATTTTGAAAACTATAGCTCTAAAGGCACACACTTTTGCAGGGATTTTCCTTTTGATATCTTTCTTTATATCATCATGCGCTTCCCAAAAGCAATCACTTAAAAAAATTGATAAGGAACTCGGGTCAGAAACATTCCAGCAAAGTTTTATGGGATTAGTGGTGTATGATCTCGATACGAAAAAATATATTTACCAGTATAACGAAGAGAAGTATTTCACTCCAGCTTCTAATGTGAAGCTACTTACTTTTTATGCCGCGCTAAAAGAATTAAAAGATTCCATACCTGGAATTAGATATTTTACCACAAAGGATTCGCTTATCTTTTGGGGGACAGGAGATCCTAGTTTCTTATATTCAGAAATCGGCAATTCTAAAGTGTTCGATTTTCTTAAAAATAACTCTCGAGAACTTTATCTTGCCGATAATATAACTACGCCTGAAATATTTGGTCCTGGATGGGCTTGGGACGATTATAATGATTCTTACGCTACAGAGCGTTCTACCTATCCTATATATGGAAATCTGGTTGAGTTCACTTATAGTGAAGATTCAATTCCATCCATTATTCCTACTTATTTTCAGCCAAATTTAAAAATGGATAATTCCTTAATACCATCCATAAAACGAGAATTAGAATCCAATACTTTTAAATTTAGATTACAAGATAATTCAGAAACAAAAAAGCTGGCAATACCGTTCAAAACATCTTCGGCTTTAACCGCTCTACTATTAAGTGATACCCTTAAAAGACCAGTTAAAGTTATTCCTTACTCAAAAAAATATTCTGTTAAGAATAGTGATGTTATTTATAGTGTAGCGGCAGATAGTCTTTACAAGCGAATGCTTCATGAAAGTGATAATTTTATTGCGGAACAACTGCTTTTACTAATTTCAGAAAAGATATCGGACACCTTAAATTCAAATATTGCTATAGATCATATTCAGAAAACCTATTTCAAAGACCTTCCAGATAAAATTAACTGGGTGGATGGCTCTGGTCTCTCGAGATATAATTTAATTACCCCAAGAACCTTGATCACAATATTGGAGAAGATCTCCAAAGAAATTCCGCAGGAAAAAGTATTCGCTCTACTGCCTTCGGGTGGAAAAACTGGTAATTTAAAAAATTGGTATATTAATGAAGAAACTTATGTTTTTGCAAAAACGGGATCTCTGAGGAACAATCACAATTTAAGTGGCTTTCTAAAAACCAGATCTGGCAAAGTTTTAATTTTTAGCTTTATGAATAATAATTATGTGATCCCCTCTTCTGAAATTAAAAAAAGCATGGAGAAAATTCTACTTGAATTTTATAACAGTTATTAAAGGATTTACGCAACTCAATTAATATTTATTTATTTTAGGTGATTCTATCACATATAACCCATAGTAAATGGAAAGAAGAAATTTTTTAAGGAATATAGGAACTGGAAGCTTGGCTGTTGGATTATCATCTTTTATTGCTCCTTTTGCTTTTGCTTCTGAAGTTAAAACCCCTAGTTTTAAAGAATTGGTGCCAAAACATCTTTCTGAGGGTGATACTATAGGAATTATAAGCCCTGCATCTAACAAATTTGAATCTGAACCTTATGAAATTGCTGTAGAATCTTTGCAAGCAATGGGACTTAAGGTAAAGCTAGGGAAATATGTAAAAACGCATTATGGCCATTTGGCTGGAACAGATGAGGAGCGAGCAGAAGACCTCAACGCCATGTTTAAGGATCCTGAAGTAAATGCTATTATGGCTCTTCGAGGTGGTTCTGGTGCGGCAAGAATTTTAGATAAAATAGACTATCAGGCAATCGCTAAGAATCCTAAGATCTTTATTGGATATAGCGATATTACTGCTTTACACCTTGCCATTTATGCAAAAACAGGATTGGTGACTTTTCATGGGCCTATGGCTACCTCTAAATGGAACAGCTTTAGTTATGGCATTTTCAAGGATATCCTTTTCAATGAAAAAGCGATCACTTTTGAAAATCCAACTACTATTGGTGATAATCTAACTCAAGTGAACAATAGAATTAGAACCATCACTGCAGGCACCACTCAAGGCGAACTAATTGGAGGTAACCTATCGGTTCTTACCGGAATAGTAGGTTCAGAATATCTTCCAAATTGGGAAAATAAAATTCTATATATCGAAGAAATTGGAGAAGAGATTTACGCTATAGATAGAATGATGTCTCAGTTAAAATTAGCTGGGATTCTTGATAAAATCTCCGGCTTTGTCTTTGGGAAATGCACAGATTGTGAGCCTGGTGGAAGTGGCTATGGATCATTAACTCTAGAAGAAGTTATAGATCATTACATTAAACCTTTATCGATTCCTGCTTTTACCGGCGCTATGTTTGGCCATATAGATGATAATTCTACCCTTCCTAATGGATTAAAGGTAGAAATGAATGCTGAAAAAGGAACTATTACAATGCTCTCCCCTGCAGTAACATAATTTATACATAGTTACTGCTTAAGAAAATCAAGTTTTAGAAACCGAGAATTTTTTTACCAATTTACCCACGGTCAAGCCTTGTACTAGGATGGAAAAAATTACAATTAAATAAGTTATTACAAGAAATAGTTCCCTGTGCATTTCTGCAGTAAGGCTTAGTGCAAGGGCAATCGAAATTCCCCCTCTTAAACCTCCCCAAGTCATAATTAGATTAGTTTTAGGAGCAAAATCAAGTTTCCTTTTAAAAAAATTAATAGGAATCATTAACGAGATATATCTGGACAGCAATACTAAAGGTATGGCTATAAGCCCAGCTACGACATATTCCATTTTAAAGCTCAGCACAAGCATTTCCATTCCAATTAAAACAAATAAAATTGTGTTAAGGAGAATGTCCACCAGTTCCCAGAATTTATCAACATAAGTTTCTGTGATCTCAGACATCGTAGTTGCTCTAATTGTATCATTTCCTACCATTAATCCAGCAGTAACCATAGCCAGAGGTGCCGAAAGATGCAAACGATGGGCGATCACCGTTCCAAGCATTACTGCGGCTAAGGTGATAATAACCTCAATATCATAATCATCTATAGATTTCATAAGTAGATACGTTACATATCCCAAAATAAGACCCAGTATTATCCCTCCAATAACTTCTACGCCAAAAAGCTCCAGAATCATCAAAGGTTCAACTATTTTTTCAACTGAACTGGCAACTTGAAAAATGGTAAGAAAAATTACTACTCCTACTCCATCATTAAAAAGAGATTCTCCAACAATTTTTGCTTCCAGGTTCTTTGCGGCTCCAGCATTTTTTAGAATTCCCAATACCGCAATAGGATCTGTAGGTGAAATAAGTGAGCCAAACAGCAGGCAGTAAATAAATTCTACCTGAAGACCTATTAGCTGTAGTATATAATACATCAACGTACCCACCAAAAAAGTAGAAATAACTACACCCAAGGTAGCAAACACCAGCACTGGCCAACGCTGTATTTTAAGCTGTTCAAAATTGGTATGCAAGGCTCCTGCAAAAAGCAAAAAGCTCAGCATCACTTCAAGTAACACCTCTTCAAAATCTATATTGGCAATTATAGTTTTTTCAATATTTAGCAAAGTATCGTCATAAACACCAATTGCAACTACTCCTAGGCTAAAAACTATTGTGATAAGCATTAAGCCTATAGTATTTGGCAATTTCAAAAAACGCACATTTATGTACCCGAAAACCGCTGAAAGTGTGATTAGAATGGTAATAATTAAAAAATAATCCATAAAGATGTATTGATTAAAAACAAATATAGTTTTTTTGAAAATGCAGATTTAGAAAGTCAGATATTTTAGTAATTTGGGTTTTTCCAACAAGATTATCCTAAAATTTATAAGATATTCTTTGAGGAATTTAAACTAGATTAGGATCTGACGCATTTGAACAACCCAATTTAGCATCTTCAGAAATATGCGAATAACTACTTCTAATAGGGTAATCCTACATCTACACTTGTGTGATGCTCGTGAAAGATAAAAAACATAAGGCTTGTAAATCCTAAAAATCTTATTACCGAATTAAAAGTTAAAAAAAATTTTACAATCGAAAGCTTAAGCTTTGTCAACTTTTTTGATACGAATTGAACCATGCTTTAATGCAATTCCCATTTTTATAATAACTTAGTAAAATGAAAGATACCAACAAGTTTATAGAACATATCCAACAAGGATACGATCCCAAGGGAGATTATATTTATATGGGTGCCGCAATGCTTGATGGTAAACCAATTCCTGAAGCACAGGTGAAAATCCCTTTAAAAACCATGAATAGGCATGGACTTATTGCTGGAGCAACAGGAACTGGAAAAACAAAAACCCTTCAATTACTTGCAGAAAATCTTTCTGAAAAGGGAATTCCAGTACTAATGATGGATATAAAGGGGGATCTAAGCGGAATTGCGCAAGCTTCTGCGGGCCATGAAAAAATTAAAGCAAGGCATGAATTATTGAATTTTGAGTTTAAACCGCAAGCTTCACCGGTAGAATTATTAAGTCTTTCAGAGCAACCCGGCGTACGATTAAAAGCTACTGTAAGTGAATTTGGCCCTGTATTATTATCCAGAATATTAGATCTTTCTGATACCCAAACCGGAATTTTGGCCATTGTTTTTAAATATTGTGATGATAATCAGCTTCCGCTTTTAGATCTAAAAGATCTTAAAAAGGTTTTACACTTTGCAACCGATGATGGGAAGGATGAGTTTGAGAACGACTACGGCAGAATATCCAAATCCTCCACTGGTTCCATTTTAAGAAAGATCGTGGCTCTAGAACAGCAAGATGCAGATCTATTTTTTGGAGAGCCTTCTTTTGAAGTGGAGGATCTCATGAGAACCAATTTGGATGGACGAGGCATAGTGAACATTATTAGATTGGATGATATCCAGGACAAACCAAAGTTGTTCTCCACTTTTATGTTGAGTCTACTAGCAGAGATCTACTCTACTTTACCAGAAAAAGGAGACAGTGAAATTCCAGAGTTAGTAATGTTTATAGATGAAGCGCATTTAATTTTTAAAGAAGCTTCAGATGCCTTATTAGATCAAATAGAAAGCATCATAAAATTGATACGTTCTAAAGGGGTAGGAATTTATTTTGTAACCCAAGATCCAACAGATGTCCCAAAAGAAATTCTTAGTCAGTTAGGTTTAAAAATTCAGCATTCATTGCGAGCTTTCACTGCAAACGATAGGAAAGCAATAAAATTGACCGCGGAGAATTATCCAATTTCCGAATATTATGATACCAAAGAAGTACTCACTTCGTTAGGTATTGGAGAGGCATTTATTTCTGCACTGGATGAAAAAGGAATTCCTTCTCCCTTGGCAGCAACCATGATGAGGGCACCCATGAGCAGAATGGATGTTCTTACACCTTCAGAAATAACTACATTAATAGGTTCGTCTAAGTTAGTTTCAAAATACAACAAGGAAATAGATCGTGAGAGCGCTTACGAATTGCTAAATAAAAAAATTGAATTTGCAGATAAGGAAGAAGCAAGAGAAAAAGCAAAAGAAGACAGAGAGAAAGTTTCTAAAACAAGTTCAGGAAGAACCTCAAATAATTCGAGTAAAACTCAGGGCGCGGTAATAAAGGTGCTAACAAGTGCCACTTTTATTCGAGGAGTGATGAGTATATTAAATAAAGCATTTAAATAGATTTTACAATTAAAGTATGAAAAGATTAATTTTAGGAATAATTATTAGCATTAGTTTATTAGCATGTGGACGGGATTCTGATCCATTTCTTATAGATAGCACAAGAGTAGGATCGCTTACAAAAGAAGTTAGGATAAACCAATTAGATTCGGTTTTTAGCGAAGATTCCATAGTTAGAACTGGATCTGGAAATGAGTTTCTTAGCGCCAATAATGAAATACAGATCTTTGATAAGGAAGGAAAACCACTTTTAATTCTAGAACCTATTCAGCAATTTGATTCTACAAGCACAATAGGTTACATACAGATCTTGGATTCCAGATTCCAAACAGAAAAGGGATTAAGCAATATAAGCACTTTTGGAGATGTAGTAGAAAATTATAAGATTTCAAGAATCGAAAATACCATAAATTCTGCCGTTGTTTTTATAGATGAGTTAAATTTATACCTTACTATAGACAAAAAAGAACTTCCTGCAAGTTTAAGATTTGATACCGATGCAAAGATTAGTGCATCACAGATACCGGACAATGCAAAGATCAAATACTTTATGGTAAGTTGGTAGAATAATGATGCCCAAATTAAGAATATGCTTGAATAATTTTCATTCTATTTAACCAATTATTAGGATAAATCTTTAGAAAATGTTAATAATAAATTGATTTTAAAATCTTTAATTACCTTTATCACTTAACCAATATAAAATATTATGATCAAGATTTTAGCTGTAATCATGTTAATTGGAGGCGCCATCGCACTTATTATGGGTGTGTTAGGAATTTTTGGTAGCATAGCACCACTTATGGATCCTTGGGCATTAGCCATTTTAGGATTTGTATTTTTTATTGCAGGAATCTCCATGCTTAAGTATCGAAAAGATACAGATGAAGTTGCTGTAGAAAGCAGAAAAGCAGAGTAAATAAAATTAGGGTATCAAAGATTAAAAAGGATTTCAGCTAAGTAAATCATGGCTGAATCTTTATCTTTGCTACCCTAATCCATTTTTACTATGCAACTTACCCGTATCAATAAATATTTAAGCGAAGCCGGTTATTGTTCTCGCAGAGAAGCCGATAAATTAATAGACCAAGGGCGAGTTACAGTAAATGGAGCAGTTCCTGAAATGGGAACCAAGATCGCTCCTGGCGATGTTGTTAGGGTAAACGGAAAAACCATTACCAATCAAGATGAAAAACCTGTATATATCGCTTTTAATAAACCTGTAGGCATTGTTTGCACCACCGATTCTGGTGTAGAAAAAGACAATATTATAGACTTTATAAATTATCCCAAACGCATTTTCCCTATTGGGAGATTAGATAAGGCAAGTGAAGGGCTTATTTTCTTAACTAATGATGGAGATATTGTAAATAAAATATTACGTGCTAGTAATAATCATGAAAAAGAATACGTAGTTACTGTAAACAAACCAATCTCTTCTACTTTTATCGATAGAATGGGAATGGGAATATCTATTTTGGATACCGTAACTAAGAAATGTGAAGTAGAACGATTAGGTAATTACGATTTTAGAATTGTTCTCACACAAGGCTTGAACCGGCAGATAAGAAGAATGTGTGAAGCATTAGATTATGAAGTTACCAGCTTGAGGCGAATAAGGATCATGAATGTTTTACTAGACATTCCCGTTGGAGAATGGAGAGATATTACCGATGAAGAATTAGGCACTATTAATGAAATGGTTACCAATTCTATTAAAACGTATAAAGCCCCAGAGCCAAAGATAAGAAATACGAAATACGACGAAGAAAAAGCTGAGAAATTTCATTCCAAGAAAGAACAACCTCAGGAGGGTCCAAAATTCTCTGCCAATATAAGATCTCGCCGAAGCAAATCTTAACACAGAATTAGCGGTGATAAAGCCAAAAGTTTTAATATATCTTGCTAATTTTAAATAAAAATGGCAACATCAGGCAAACGAATAAAAAACGAGGCCCAATATGAAGCCTTAATAGAGAAGGGATATAATAAGCAAAAGTCAGCAAGAATTGCGAATACCCCGGATGTGGGAGAAAAAGGCGGAAAAGCAAAAAATTACGAGGATCGCACAAAATCTGACTTATATCAACAGGCCAAAGAAATAGGAATTTCGGGAAGATCTAAAATGGATAAGTCCGAACTAATAAATGCACTAAGAGACAATTAATTTATGGGGAAAATTCAACCATTTCACTTAGCAATTCCCGTTACAGTTTTAGAAGATAATAGAACATTTTATCGAGAAATCCTGGGTTGTGAAGAAGGAAGAAGTAGCGATCACTGGGTAGACTTCAATTTTTTTGGTCATCAATTAGTTATTCACGTGCAGGAACCTCAATCTAAACCGGTAGGAAAAGGAAATCCTGTAGACGGAAAAGACGTGCCTATCCCACATTTTGGCGTTGTTTTGGAATGGGATACTTTTCAGGATTTAGCGGGTCAACTAAAAGAAAAGAACATAAAATTTGTAATAGAACCTTATATCCGTTTTGAAGGGAAAACTGGAGAACAAGCTACTATGTTCTTTAAAGATCCATCGGGAAATGCGTTAGAATTTAAGGCATTTAAAAATATCGACCAGCTCTTTGCCAAATAATGTGGATTCTATGAGAAAGTTAAATCCAGCAATAGTTAGACAAGTTTTCGTTCTGTTGCTAATTGTTTTTCTCGGATTCTTAATTTTCAAAGAGATCATTCCATATTTATCTGGAGTACTAGGAGCAGTTACTCTTTACGTACTTATGCGTAAGTGGATGAAGAAATTGGTAGATCGCGGCTGGAAAAAATCGTATGCTGCAGCTTTATTAATGATAGGCTCTTTTATTGGGATCTTAGTGCCAGTTGTTCTTATAGTTATCATGCTTACTTCTAAAATAGGAAAGGCCGTTGCTAATTCAGAGAGAGTGGTAGTTGCCTTTAAGGAACAACTAAATAAAGCAGAAGAATATATTGGTTATGAAATAAGTAAAAATATAGATAGCGATTCCATTACAAATTGGGTTTCCACTAACCTTCAAAGTTTTGCAGGAGGAACTTTTAATGCTTTTATAGCTATAGGTATTATGTATTTCATGCTTTATTACATGCTAATTAGCAGAGAAAAAATGAATGGTATAATGGACTCCTACATTCCTTTAGCTTCAAAAAATATTAAACTCATAGGAAATGAAAGTGATGTTTCAGTTAGATCTAATGCCCTGGGAATTCCTTTAGTAGCATTAATTCAAGGCATTATAGCCTTAGTAGGCTATTTAATTTTTGGAGTGCCAGATCCATTTTTCTGGTTCGTAATAACAGCGGCAGGCGCCATGATCCCTTTTATTGGAACGGCTTTGGGGATTATTCCTGTAACTATCCTGCTTTTCTCCCAAGGAATGGAATGGCAAGCAATTGCGATCTTTATCTACGGAATTGTTGTAGTTGGATCCACAGATAATATAGTGAGGCTTTATATTTTAGAGAAACTCTCAAGTGTTCACCCGTTAATTACCCTTTTTGGGGTAGTGGTTGGTGTTCCACTTTTCGGATTCATTGGTTTGATATTTGGACCACTTTTAATCTCGCTATTTTTACTGATTTTAAAAATATATAAAACGGAATATGGCAATAGCCATGATAATTTATAAAACAAATGAAAATGAAAAATATGTTTAGCAAAAAAACTGAAGAAATTAAAGAAGAGTACATGAATAGCGAGATTACCAAAATTGATGGTGATGATGTAGATGTGGTAATGGACAAGGAAGAAGATATTTCTAAAAAAATATCCAGTTCCAATATGCTAGAAAAATATACCGAATTGGCAAAAGTAATGTTTGGTATGCTTAAGGATTACAGAAAAGGAATTTATACAGAAGTGCCATGGTTTACAATTGCGTCTATTGCATTTGGATTTTTATATGTACTGAATCCACTTGATATTATTCCAGATTTTATTCCTGGACTAGGTTATATAGATGATCTAGCAGTATTGAGTTTTGGTCTTCGTTTCATTGAAACCGATCTACATAATTATCTGGATTGGAAGTTAGAAAATGAAGCTTAAAAACAATAAAAGCCTGTCTTACGACAGGCTTTTTTATTGATGCTATTTTTAAAAACTAGGCAGTTCTGTGATTTTCTCTTGCCAGTAAGGTATTCTTTAAGAGCATGGCAATTGTCATTGGCCCAACTCCTCCAGGAACTGGAGTGATAAAAGAAGCTTTTTTACTTACATTTTCGAAATCCACATCTCCAGTTATTCTATAACCTCTTGGCCTGGTCTCATCTGGAACTCTTGTTATTCCAACATCTATAATTACCACATCATCTTTTACCATTTCTGCTTTTAGAAATTCTGGGTTTCCTAAAGCGGTGATAATAATATCTGCTTGTGAAGTAATCTGGGTAATATTCTTGGTATAACTATGAGTTACTGTTACCGTAGAGTTTCCTGGAAAACCTTTTCTACCCATTAAAATACTCATTGGTCTTCCTACAATATGGCTACGCCCAATAACTACAGTATGCTTTCCTTTGGTCTCTACATTATAACGCTCTAGCAGCTCAAGGATCCCAAAGGGAGTGGCAGGAATAAAACTACTCATATCCAATGCCATCTTACCAAAATTGGTGGGATGGAAACCGTCTACATCCTTATCTGGATCTACCGTTAATAATACTTTTTGTGTATCTATTTGCTTAGGAAGTGGTAGCTGAACGATAAATCCATCTATATCTGGATTTTCATTAAGATCTTTGATCTTCTTTAATAATTCAGTTTCACTAATGGTACTGGAAAGTTTTACGAGTGTAGACTCAAAACCTACTCGTTCACAGGCTTTAACTTTACTATTTACATAAGTTAAACTAGCTCCATCATTTCCAACAATTATTGCTGCCAGATGTGGCACTTTCTCTCCGCGGTTCTTCATTTGCTGAACTTCTTCAGCAATTTCATCCATAATATCGTTACTAACCTTTTTACCGTCGAGAATTGTCATAGTCAATAGTTTTCAATTTAAGTTTATACTTTAAAAATGCAGATTTAGAAAGAATTATTTCATTCCGTTCATCATTTGCATCATTTTTTGGCCACCACCACCTTGCATCATCTTCATCATTTTACCCATTTGGTTAAATTGCTTCAATAATTGATTCACTTGCTGAACCGAAGTTCCAGATCCACCGGCAATTCTTTTCTTTCTTGCTGAATTTATCAAAGTTGGAGTACTTCTTTCTTCTGGCGTCATAGAATAAATAATCGCTTCTACATGCTTAAAAGCATCATCGTCTATGTCTATATCCTTCAACATTTTTCCAGCTCCAGGGATCATTCCCAAAAGGTCCTTCATAGAACCCATTTTCTTGATCTGGTGCAGTTGCGTTAGAAAATCGTCGAATCCAAATTGATTCTTAGCGATCTTTTTCTGAAGCTTTCTTGCTTCTTCTTCATCATATTGTTCCTGAGCTCTTTCTACCAACGAAACAACATCTCCCATTCCTAAGATCCTATCTGCCATACGAGAAGGATAGAACACATCTATCGCGTCCATTTTCTCACCTGTACCAATAAATTTAATTGGCTTGTTAACAACAGACTTAATAGAGATAGCAGCTCCACCCCGAGTATCACCATCTAATTTTGTAAGGATCACCCCATCAAAATTCAATCTATCGTTAAAGGCTTTTGCTGTATTCACTGCATCTTGCCCTGTCATAGAATCTACTACAAAAAGAGTTTCTTGAGGTTTTACTGCAGCGTGAATATTTGCGATCTCGGTCATCATCGCTTCATCCACCGCTAATCGACCCGCAGTATCTATAATAACAACATTAAATCCATTTTTCTTGGCATGTGCAATTGCAGCATTGGAAATAGCGACAGGATCTTGATTTCCTTCATCACTAAAAACCTCAACGCCAATTTGCTCACCAACAATTTTAAGCTGATTAATAGCAGCAGGTCGGTAAATATCACAAGCCACTAAAAGTGGATTTTTATTCTTTTTGGTTTTTAGGAAATTAGCCAATTTCCCGGAAAATGTGGTTTTACCACTACCTTGCAATCCAGACATAAGAATTACCGAAGGATTTCCAGAAAGATCTATCTCTTCTACTTCACCACCCATTAATTGGGTAAGTTCATCCTTAACCAATTTCACCATTAATTGCCCTGGCTTTAATGCCGTCAACACATTTTGGCCTAAAGCTTTTTCTTTTACAACAGTGGTAAATTCCTTAGCAATCTTATAATTAACATCGGCTTCCACCAAGGCTCTGCGTACTTCTTTTAAAGTCTCGGCTACGTTTACTTCTGTAATCTGCCCATGTCCTTTAAGGATGTGTAAGGCATTATCTAACTTATCGCTTAAATTATCAAACATATATTTTCCTTCAATCGTTATTCAAATAGACACCCAATGGGCAATGCAAATTTAGCAATTAATGCGGTAATAAGAAAGATTCTAGCAACCTATACCATTATTTAATTTCAGCTATCCACAGAGAGGGATTACACTATTAATAGCGCAGCTGTCTTATAAAGATAATGATGACTTTATTTAAATTTAAGACAAAGATCCATACATTAAATAGAAATACATTTAGTCTAAGTGCAAGGTTTATCAATATTCTAATCTTAATAAATTGCACACTACTAACCGTATTCTTCAAACATTTTAGACATAACCAGTGCGTGTGGAATGGTCAAGGCAGCAATAAATGGAAAGAACATACTAACGATCCAGTTAGTGTTTTCTTGGAAAAAGAATATAGCAAGTAGAAGTCCTAAAATCGCAATTAACCAATAGAAAATTGAATGTTTTAAATACGTCAACATCCCATTCCCTTTTTCATTGTTATATAACACCTTTATTTGAGAATACAGAGAAGGGACCGCATGCCACACAATAAAATAAAAGGCAAAGCTCCAAATCAAGGTTGATGTCTTAAAAATGACACCCAGCACTAAGATTAGCAAAAGCTCCTTAAAAAAATCGCTAAAATTAGGGAACAAAACCAACCTCAATAAATAAGTTAAAATAAGAAATATCAATGCCGAAATATATAATACGATATTGAATACTGAAAAACCTATTTCGATATGTGTAATATCCTTTAAGATTAAAATGGTTTCAGCTATGTTGAACTTTAATATCATCGAAATAATTAAAAGTCCATAGCTAAAGGCAAAAAAAGGTAGAATTCTAGAATTCTTAACTTTCCTTTCCAGCCAATGTTGTTCTCCAAAATGATAACAACTGAAAAGCAAAAAAATTATTAGCGCAGTTACGGGGAATAAATAGAAAATGACAAAGGTAGAAAGTGCCAAAATCATATATAAAATAAGCTGATTTTTTTTACTAAATCTATTGTTGCCATTTAACTTACCAATTATCCTAAGGTCATTTGCGCCGTGTATAAGTCCTACTGTTAACACCAACGAAATACCCAGAAAATTTGCTTTAGCATGCTCAATAAAACCAATAAACCAAAAGCTGAAAAAGGTTATTAATAAAAGCACTTTGTGCAGGCTTGACATCCTCATACTGTAAAATTTGAGAAATAAAATTATTTTTTCAATAAAAATAATCAGTTTCTGTTTAATTTTATTTAAATTTAGTTAAACAAAATAATAAAAGCTATGAAAAGTTTGCTCTTTTTGCCTTTGGTGTCCAATTTGGACCCTTCGGATTATGTAGGATTTACATTCTTTGTCGGGTGTATGGCTATGATGGCCGCTTCTGCATTTTTCTTCCTATCAATGCGATCATTTGACAGAAAATGGTCCACTTCAATATTAGTTTCAGGACTAATAACATTTATTGCTGCAGTACATTATTTTTACATGAGAGATTACTGGGCTGAATTCGGAGATTCACCTACGTTTTTTCGCTATGTAGATTGGACCCTTACAGTTCCTTTAATGTGTGTTGAATTTTTCCTTATTCTCAAGGTGGCAGGCGCCAAAAAATCCTTGATGTGGAAGTTAATATTTCTATCTGTAATCATGCTTGTAACCGGATATATTGGTGAAGCTATAGACAGAGACAATGCATGGTTATGGGGGCTTATTTCAGGGCTAGCTTATTTCGCAATTGTTTATGAAATATGGCTTGGTAAAGCTAAAAAAATCGCGGAAAGTGCTGGAGGTGCAGTATTAGCAGCACATAAGACACTGTGCTGGTTTGTACTTGTTGGTTGGGCCATTTATCCTATTGGATATATGGCAGGAACTCCGGGATGGTACGATGGCATCTTTGGTGGTTTAAACTTAGATGTCGTTTATAACCTAGGTGATGCCATTAATAAAATAGGTTTCGGTTTGGTTATATATAATCTCGCAGTAGAGTCTACTGAAAAAAGCCAATTGAAAAACGTCTAATCTTATAATTGGATTACTAAGTAGCTATTTTTCAAATTAATTAATTAATTATCAAGATCCGTTCTTTGGAACGGATCTTTTTTTTTACATTCTTTCCGGAACTTGAATTCCTAATAATAGGAAAGCAGATTTTATTACATCTCCAACCATTTTGGATAATTGAACCCTAAACATTTTTTCTGAAACATCTTCTGTTCCGAGTATAGTTACATTTTGATAAAAAGAATTAAATTCCTTTACCAGATCATAGGTGTAATTAGCGATTAATGCAGGACTATGATTCTCTGCCGCCAGCTGTATGGTGTCTGGATAAATTTGTAATTGCTTGATCAATTCCTTTTCCTTTTCATGCAATTTATAATTAACCGGCAAATTCATTTTATTATTATCCACATCTGCTTTTCTTAGGATAGACTGAATCCTTGCATAGGTATATTGAATAAAAGGCCCAGTATTTCCTTGAAAATCCACAGATTCTTCTGGATTAAACAAAATTCGTTTTCTAGGATCTACTTTTAAAATATAATATTTTAAAGCACCTAGCCCGATCATTTTATAAAGCTCCTCTTTTTCTTCTGAAGAATATTCACCGAGCTTTCCTAGTTCTTCTGAAATAGCTTTCGCAGTTTGTGTCATTTGTTCTATAAGATCATCTGCATCTACTACGGTACCTTCTCTACTCTTCATTTTACCCGAAGGAAGATCCACCATTCCATAACTTAAATGGTATAGATTATTTGCCCATTCATATCCTAATTTTTTCAAGATCAAGAACAAAACCTTAAAATGATAATCCTGCTCATTCCCCACAGTATATACCATTCCATCTATAAGATAATCTTTCACCCGTTGAATTGCAGTTCCAATATCTTGGGTCATATAAACCGCAGTTCCATCACTTCTTAAAACTATCTTCTCATCTAATCCATCTGCCGTAAGATCTATCCATATACTGCCATCCTCTTTTCTAAAGAAAACTCCTTTTTCAAGACCTTCAGCAACCACATCTTTACCTAATAAATACGTATTGCTTTCGTAATAATTCTTATCGAAATCTACTCCTAAAGTTTCATAAGTCTTTTCAAACCCATCATATACCCATTGGTTCATCTTTTCCCAAAGTGCTTTCACCGCTTTATCTCCTGCTTCCCATTTAATAAGCATTTCTTGTGCAGCAACTAAAATAGGAGCTTTTGCTTTGGCTTCATCTTCAGTATTTCCTTCAGAAATAAGTGAAGCTATTTCTTTCTTATATTCTTTATCGAATTTTACATAGTAGTTCCCTACTAATTTATCGCCTTTTAAACCTGTAGACTCTGGTGTTTCTCCATTTCCCCAACGTTCCCATGCCAACATAGATTTACAAATATGTATTCCACGATCGTTTATGATCTGGGTTTTATAAACCTTTTTTCCACTTGCCTTCAAAATTTCAGCAACAGAAAAACCTAATAAATTATTTCTAATATGCCCTAGGTGCAAAGGTTTATTAGTATTCGGGGAAGAATATTCTACCATAATGGTATTGGAATCTTCGTTTAATGCTACTTTACCAAATTCTGGATCAGCATTTATCTCTTCAAATGAATTTAAATAATAAGCGTCACTAAGAACAATATTCAAGAATCCTTGAACCACATTAAAAGTCACAATTTCTTCAACATTTTCAACTAAATATTCCCCAATTGTATTTCCAAGCTGAACTGGATTCGTTTTAATTTGGCGGAGCATAGGAAAAGTTACTACTGTGACATCTCCCTCAAAATCTTTCCGGGTAGGTTGAAATTCTACCTGTGCCAGATCTACTTGATGCAGATGTGAAATTGCTTCTTTTACTTTTTGTTCAATTTTATTCTGAATATTCATTCTGCTAAATTTTAAACTTTTTGGTTTAAATATAAGCCGCAAAGATAACAGAAAATAGACGCATGCCGTAGCGCTTTACATGCAAATAGGTATCTTTATAAAAAAGAGAAAAATGTTATTGAATTTAAGTTATAACCGCCCAGAATATAAGGAGAAAATTAATGCTAAAGTTGGACCAACCTTTACCTTATTAGAACGATTCAAATTAAACGGTTCTGGTTCACCCAAACTTCATATAACGGCAACCAGTATAGAGATCCATAATTTATTGATATTAGATTCTAATATGAATACCTGTAATATAGAATTACGGCCAAAGGGAATTATTGTAATGTTTCGCTCTTTATTGGAAACCTACGGATTGATCATTCCTTATTACAAGTTGAGCCTTTACAAGGGAAAAGCTGAAGAATATTCTATTTATAAGGATCATCATTTTATAAAGGTAAAAGCAGATACTCCTGCCATCCATAAATTTATGCTTAAAATTCTAGATTATAAGAGCAGTAATGCCCCTACTTCTATCGAAGATATCAGGTAACAATTTATTTACTTGCTTTACAGAAAAGATGTTTAGATTTAATGCAAGCTTAAGAAACACGTAAACATATATCCCTTTTGTGGTGGCAATTTTGCTGAAAAACAAATGGAATTATTTATTTATGTTTTTGCAGCATTATTCTCGGTTATGAATCCCCTAGGAACTGTTCCCATCTTTGTAGGACTTACTCAAGATGACACTTCAAAAGAGCGCTCCAAAACTGCATTTCTTACCGCCATTAATATCTTGGTTATTCTAATAATCTCCTTTTTTACGGGCCGTTATATTTTGCAATTCTTCGGAATTAGTATAGACTCCCTAAGAATAGCTGGTGGATTAATTATTGTAACTTCAGGATTCGCCTTGCTTACCGGAACTTTTTCCAAACATAAAGGGATGGATAAGAAGCGTGTGAAAGATGATGCTTTTCAGAGAGAAGGAGTTTCCCTAACTCCTTTGGCAATCCCAATGCTGGCCGGCCCCGGATCTATTTCCCTGTTAATTGGGATGTATCAGGAATTCAATATGTTTTCAGAAAGGATCATTACAGTATTAGCCATTGTTGCTGTATGCACTGCAACCTTTGCTGTACTAAAAAGCGCACATTATATCGTTAGATTCTTAGGAGCATCAGGAATTAATGCAATTTCCAGAATTATTGGATTTATTGTAATAGCCATCGGGATAGAATATATAAGTTCTTCTATTCTAAATCTAATTGGCAAAATAATGATGTAAATTAACTATCGTTTTCTAAAAGCTACACCACCAATAAGGGAAAGAATTCCCAAACCTATCATGGCATAAGATTGTGTATGATCTCCTTGCGCCTGGATTTTAATTGGTCCAGCTTCAAAAGCAACTTCTGGGGTTACTAGTGTGTATAATCCGTAACCAACCAATACAACGCCAACTACTAACAGAACGATTTTTAGGGTATTATTCATCTTACAATTAATATTTGTTTTAAGTGAAAGTAAACAATTAATTACTAAATTATCCAATATAAGAGATACCTCATGAAAATTTTGCTTACCGGTGCCAATGGATATATAGGATTACGACTTTTACCTCAACTGTTGGAGCTTGGTCATGAGGTAGTTTGTGCCGTTAGAGATAGAAATAGATTTTTTCCAAATAAGGAATTCCTAGATCAAGTTGAAGTTGTAGAAATAGATTTTCTAGATCCAGCTACTATTCCAGAAGCCATAAAAAACATAGATGTTGCTTATTATTTAATACATTCCATGTCTGCCTCTACCACAGATTTTGATAGTAAGGAAGCAGCTGCTGCAACCACTTTTAATAAGATCATGGCAGGGACTTCTGTGCAGCAAGTTATATATCTAAGTGGAATTGTAAATAACGAAGATCTTTCCAAACACCTTAAGTCAAGAAAAAAAGTAGAAGATATTTTATATGGAGGCGCCTTTAAACTCACCGTTTTAAGGGCTGCAATAATAGTGGGATCAGGAAGCTCCTCTTTCGAAATAATTAGAGATCTATGTGAAAAGTTGCCAGTTATGGTTACTCCAAGTTGGGTAAGAACCAAGTGCCAGCCAATAGCGATTCGAGATGTTATTTTCTTTTTGACTGGGGTAATTGGCAAGGAAGAATGTTATAATAAATCTTTCGATATCGGAGGCCCAAACATTGTCTCCTACCGGGAGATGATGATGCAATATTCAGAAATTAGAGATCTAAAATTGTGGATCATCGATGTGCCATTTTTATCACCAAAATTATCTTCTTACTGGCTATATTTTGTAACCTCAACTTCCTATAAACTAGCGCAAAATCTAGTAGATAGCATGAGGGTAGAAGTTATCACTCAAGACACCAGATTGCAAAGAATGTTGGAAATTAAACCTATTTCTTATAAAAAAGCCATACAGTTAGCTTTCTTTAAAATTGAACAAAATCAAGTAGTTTCTAGCTGGAAAGATTCTATGAGCAGTGGTAGATTTAGAAATGACCTCAATAAATACATCCAGGTTCCAACTTTTGGATGTTTAAAAGATGCTCAATCTATAGAGGTAGAAAATCCCGATCAAGTTCTGGATAGGATTTGGGCAATTGGCGGATCTACGGGCTGGTATTATGGAAATTGGCTTTGGAAGATTCGCGGATATATGGACAAGCTATTTGGAGGAGTTGGATTAAGACGAGGAAGAACTCATATGCAACAAATAAATTCTGGAGATTCATTAGATTTCTGGAGGGTATTATTAGCCGATAAGGAAGGAAAAAGATTATTGCTTTTTGCTGAAATGAAAGTTCCAGGAGAAGCATGGTTGGAATTTGAGATAGATGATAAAAATATCTTACACCAAACTGCAACCTTTAGACCTCGTGGATTATGGGGTAGACTATATTGGTATGTTATGCTCCCTTTTCATTATTTTATATTTGAAGGCATGCTGAATAAGATTGCAAAGGGTTAAGTGATTTTTGAAACGTTATTTATGAATTAGCCCTGCTGAACTTGGTTTCAGCATCTTATTAAGTTTGCATAAAATCATGAATCAAGTACTTGTTGATGACATGGTCAATGGCATTATTGGATGTAATACAAATTAATTTTAAAGTTATATTGAAATCATTTTTATCACACCTCCGAAAAAATCTGCTTCTAACTGTTTCTGCTTTTCTATTACTGTTTATAGCAATTTATATTTTCTTATTTACAGAAACATTTTATGTTCTCATAGAACAGGGAAGTTTGTGGGTTAGAGAATGGTTTGGCAGTTTTTACCTCTGGTTGGGTTTACTGTGCGTAGTCTTTCTTTTGATATTAGCTATAAGTAAAGCAGGAAAGATCAAGTTAGGAAGTACACCTCCAGAATTTGATAGATGGTCTTGGATAGCAATGTTATATAGCGCTGGAATGGGAGCAGGAATCTTGTTAAGAGGTGTGCAGGAACCGGTTTATATGTTTTTAAATCCTCCTATAAAAACTGGAGAACCTAATGACATAATTGCTCTGGAATATACTTTTTATCAGTGGGGATTCACGGCCTGGGCCTTTTATGCATTATTTGCGATTTTAGTAGGTCACTCGCTTTTTGTTGAGAAAAGAGACATTAGATTGGGAACTAGTCTGCACTATTTTAAACGCATAAAATTTCTTCCTTCAGGAATAAACCTTCTTACCATACTTACTACAGTTGCGGGATTAGTTGCAGCTGTTGGTCTAGGAACCACTCAAATTGAAGGCGGCATAAGGCATTTGCTAGGCCATACTTCCAACGACCTACAACTTACATTAATACTGGTGTTTATTGTTTATACTATTGCTTTTATCTCTGCTTGGACAGGGATTGAAAAAGGAATTAAAAGGCTCTCTAATTGGAATATCTATCTTACAATATTACTTCTAATTTTCGTTCTGTTACAAGGCAACCTCAGCTTGATCTTTCAAAATTTTTTCCATGCCACCTATCGTTATATCATAGATTTTATTCCTCTAAGTTTAGCAATGGGCAGTTATGATCCAGGAAAAGAGTTCCTAACAGATTGGACTTATTACTACTGGGCCTTCTGGTTGGCTTGGGCTCCTTTTACAGGGATATTTATTGCACGTATTTCTAAAGGAAGAAGCATTAGGGAGATCATACTTGGAGTATTGCTTATTCCTTCTTTAGGGACATTTTTATGGTTTAGTGTATTTGGCACTTCTGCTTTTAATCTAATTGAACAATGGGGAACCTATCAAAATGAATTTGGAAATGTATTCACCTCCATGTTCGTATTTCTCGCTAACTATCCTTTGTCTATTATTACAAATATTCTTACTGTAGTGTTATTGATCAGTTTTTTGGTGACCTCAGTAGATTCTGCTATTTATGTATTAAGCATGTTTACTTCCAAAGGAGACGAAAATCCCAAGAGAAAATTTAGACTTATATGGGCTATTATTCTTTTAATATTTTCTGAAGCTATCATTGTGTTAGGTAACATAAAACCAGATAGTAATGTTCTAACCGCAATGCAAAAATTCCTGATCATTGCATCGCTACCTTTTGCATTTTTCACGGTATTAATTATAATTCTGCTTAGTAGAACTTTATTTAAACATGCACAAAAAAAGCAGCAAAAAGATACTTGATCCTTCTACTGCTTTTTTATATATCATTACTCTTTTAAAGAGTTTGAATTTAGTTTTTTGGCAAAAACACTTCAGCCATCATACATCTGGCACTTCCACCACCACAAGTTTCAATTGTATTAAGATCAGAGCTTAAGATCTCACAATGCTTTTCAATAGCTCTAATTTGTGCTGCAGTTAAACTTTTATGAGCGGTAGTGCTCATAACAAGATATTTCTTGCCTTCGGCACCTTTTACTTGTAACATATTCCCTGCAAACTGATGCATTTGAGCTTCTGAAATAGTGATGATCTCTTTTCCATCTTGTTTCAAATGTTTAAGAACGCTCTTACGTTCCTTTGCATCATCTATACAATCTGCACAAATCACAGCAAACTCTTCGGCTACACACATCATAACATTAGTATGATAGATTGGCAATCGCTTTCCCTTTACATCTTGAAATGCTTGGAAAATCACTGGAGAATATTCAAAATCCTCACAAAATTCTATCAATAATTCTTCATCTGCTCTAACAGAAAGTGCACAATAGGCTTTTCTATTTATTCTATCTAGGATTAGAACCCCGGTTCCTTCTAAATAAACTTCTTCATCTTCAGCTTCGGTATAATCTATTACATCAGAAATTTTAAATCCTTTAGATTCTAATACCTCAAAAAACTCCATGCGTCGCTCTCTTCTTCTGTTTTCGGCAAACATAGGATAAACCGCAGCTTTACCGTCTTGATGAAAGGATACCCAATTATTAGGAAAAATAGAATCTGGAGTATCAAGTTCTTTATCATCATTTACTACAACAACATTTACACCTACAGCCTTAAGCTTATTTACAAACGCATCAAATTCCTGTTGTGCCTTTTTATTTATTTCCTCATTCTTTAACTGAAGCTCTTCCTGAAAATAATTATTTACAGCGGTTTCTTCATTCATCCTAAAGTTTACTGGACGAACCATTAATACGGTATTGGTAATTTGTTCCATGGTCTTATTATTCTCTAATTAATGGTAAGGTGGTACATCTTAAAAGTCCTTCCTGCTTAGATATTTCCGCATAAGGAACTTCCTCTACTGTAATTCCTTGTTCTTTCAACCAAGTATTTAATCTGATAAAATTCTTTTCAGAGATCACTACATCTTCAGAAATAGAGAAGATATTGGAATTCATATTAAACATTTCATCTCTGGTGATATGAAATAAATTTTCTTCACCAAAAAGATTAACTAACCAATTATATTCCTCTTCAATTAAAAATCCGCCTTTATAGATTATTGCTTTTCCTCTGCCAACTGGTTGGAAACAGCAATCTAAATGCAGCGCATTGTCCCGAGCCTCTGTATTGGATTTTTTTAAGCTGAATGAAACAACTTCTCTGTTCGGGAAAAGTTCCTGAAGAGCTTTCACTCCTTTCATATTTGTTCTAGCGGTTATGAAACTTTTATAATCTTCGCCTTTATAGGTTCCAACTAAAATGTAGTTCTTATAAGGCATAACATCACCACCTTCTATATGTGCAGATTCTGGCATTGTTAAGATCTTTTCTGGATCAATTTGATTTATTACATGGTTTATTGCCTCGATCTCCTCATCTCTATCTGGTAAAATATTTGCCTTAACAAACTTATCGTCTATAACAAATGCGATATCACGTGTAAAAATCTGGTTATAATCTTCAATGATCTTTGGCCTGAAAACCTTTACATCATACTTTTCAAAAACCGCAGCCAGAGCCTCCATTTCTTCAACCATATCCTTTTCTACAGGATACGTTCCAGCCTTGATATGCTCGGCAGATTTGGGATCATATGCATCCTTATATTCCGGTGTGCCGCCATTGCTCACCGCGGTGCCCAGCACAACCGCTTTTAAAGGGGCTGTTTCACTTGTAATATTCAATTTTAACATGCTGATATGGTTTTATGCAAATATAAAAAAAGCTTCATAGTGATATGAAGCTTTTTAATTTATAAAATATATTATAATTATCTTTTATCAAGTTCTTTAAAACCTCTTAAAGATTCACCAATATAAACTTGACGAGGTCTTCCAATTGGTTCTTTCGCTAATCTCATTTCTCTCCATTGAGCGATCCATCCTGGAAGTCTACCAACAGCAAACATTACTGTAAACATCTCTGTAGGTATTCCCATTGCACGATAAATGATTCCAGAATAGAAATCTACGTTTGGATATAATTTTCTTTCTACGAAATATTCGTCTTCTAAGGCAGCTTTTTCTAAACCTTTAGCGATTTCCAAGATAGGATCGTCTACCCCTAATTCAGCTAAGACCTCGTCGGCAGCCTTTTTAATAATTTTAGCGCGAGGATCAAAATTTTTGTAAACTCTATGTCCAAAGCCCATTAGTCTAAAGGGATCATCTTTATCTTTTGCTTTTGCAATAAACTTAGAAGTATCACCTCCATCTGCTTTTATAGCTTCAAGCATCTCTATTACCGCCTGATTTGCACCTCCATGAAGGGGTCCCCATAAAGCCGAAACTCCTGCCGAAATTGATGCAAATAATCCAGCTTGGGAAGAGCCAACAATTCTTACTGTGGAAGTAGAACAGTTTTGCTCATGATCTGCGTGAAGGATCAATAATTTATCCAATGCATCTACCACATTCTTATTAGCCTTATATTCTTCACCCGGCTTTTGAAACATCATTTTTAAGAAGCTCTCTACATATCCAAGGCTGTTATCGCTATTTTCTAAAGGAAGATCATTTCTTCTTCGTAATGTCCAAGCTGCGAGAGTTGGAAATTTAGCCAATATCTTAACGATAGCCTTATACATATCTTCTTCGGAATCTACATTAACAGATTTTGGATTGAAGGCAATAAGCGCACTTGTAAGTGAAGATAACATACCCATAGGGTGTGCCGTAGGAGGAAAACCTTTTATAACCTTTTTCATATCAAGGTTCACTTCGCTCTGAGCCTTAATATCTTCTTTAAACTTCCCTAATTCTTCCTTATTTGGTAATTCTCCGAAAATCAATAAAAATACTACCTCTAGAAACTCTGCTTTTTCAGCTAATTCTTCTATAGAATATCCTCTATATCTTAAAATTCCAAGTTCTCCATCTAAAAAAGTAATTGCGCTTTCACAACTACCTGTATTCTTAAATCCTGGATCTAAAGTAATTACTCCAGATTCTCCTCTAAGATTTTTGATATCTATGGCAACTTCATTTTCTGATCCAACTATTACCGGGAATTCGTATTTCTTTCCATCTATCTCTAACGTAGCAACTTTTGACATATAATATTAACTTTTCTGATTAATTTTTCGGAATGCTAAAGTACGAAATATGCACTTAAAAGAACCTCTAAACCAAAAGGAATTTCTCAATAAAACTAGAACTTTGGCAGGTTTTTAAGAAAATAGCACCATAAAAAAACCCTTTCTGTAGTAGAAAGGGTTTTTATTAAATAATATCTAAATCAATTAGATCTTAAAGGCACCCATTTGCGGATAGTAGGCAACGCTACCCAGCTCTTCCTCGATCCTTAGTAATTGGTTATATTTTGCCATTCTATCACTTCTAGAAGCCGATCCTGTTTTGATCTGACCTGTATTTAAAGCCACTGCAAGATCTGCAATCGTATTATCTTCCGTCTCTCCAGATCTGTGAGACATAACACATGTATATCCAGCATTCTTTGCCATATTCACTGCAGCTATGGTTTCGGTTAAAGTTCCAATTTGGTTCACTTTAATTAAAATAGAATTTGCTATTCCTTCTTTAATTCCTCTTGAAAGTCGCTCTACATTAGTCACAAAAAGATCATCTCCTACTAATTGAACTCTATCTCCAACCTTATCGGTTAAAGATTTCCAACCTTCCCAATCATTTTCATCCATTCCATCTTCAATAGATATAATCGGGTATTTTTCTGAAAGTTCGGCTAAATAAGATGCTTGCTCTTCACTGGTTCTTACTTTTCCTTGATCCCCTTCAAATTTTGTATAATCATACTTTCCATTTACATAGAACTCGGCAGCAGCACAATCTAAAGCGATCATTACTTCATCACCGCCTTTATATCCTGCATTTTTAATGGCTAGTAAAATAGTCTCCAAAGCATCTTCGGTTCCGTCTAAAGTTGGTGCAAAACCACCTTCGTCACCAACTGCAGTGCTTAATCCACGGTCATGAAGCACCTTTTTTAAATGGTGAAAGATCTCCGATCCCATTTGCATAGCATGCGTAAAACTTTTCGCTTTAACAGGCATTACCATAAATTCCTGAAATGCTATTGGAGCATCACTGTGAGAACCTCCATTTATAATATTCATCATTGGAACTGGCAATGTATTTGCACTTACTCCACCAATATATCTATACAATGGTAATCCGAGTTCCAAGGCAGCTGCTTTTGCAACCGCTAAAGACACACCCAGTATAGCATTGGCACCCAATTTCGATTTGTTTGGCGTACCGTCGATCTCGATCATTACTTGATCTATTAAATTTTGGTCGAAGATCGAGAAGCCTAATAATTCTTCAGCAATAATTTTATTTACATTGTCTATTGCTTTAGAAACTCCTTTTCCCATATATGCTTTTCCACCATCTCTAAGCTCTACAGCTTCATGTTCCCCTGTGGATGCTCCAGAAGGAACTGCCGCTCTACCAAGAATTCCATTCTCTGTTAATACATCTACTTCTACTGTTGGATTTCCTCTTGAATCAAAAATTTGACGTGCGTGTATATTTATTATAATGCTCATAATATGGGTTAATGTTTTAGTACATGCAATATACAAATACAGGAAATAATTTAGTTGAAAATTTAAGGATTAAGAGTATTATTTGCGATAACGTTTTCGGTAAGAGTTTAATAAGTAATCCATGTTCAACCTCACGGAGGTACTAAAATTTAAAAAATGAACAAATAAAATAGGCTGAGAATATAAATGCCCAGCCTTATTTTACAATAATAATTTAAAATTTAAACCTTGCTCGTTTTTATTCTTTCAATAAATTCATCGAATAAATAACTTGCATCATGCGGCCCAGGACTAGCTTCTGGGTGATATTGTACAGAGAAACAATTCTTATTGATTATTTCCATTCCACCTATCGTATTATCATTTATACACACATGAGTGATCTTTACATTTGGATGAGCTTCAGTTTCAGCTCTATCTACAGAAAATCCATGATTTTGAGAAGTGATTTCTCCCTTACCTGTTTTTAAATTGAGTACAGGGTGGTTAATACCTCTGTGGCCATGATGCATTTTATAGGTAGAAATGCCATTTGCCAAAGCAATCACTTGATGTCCTAAACAAATTCCAAATAATGGATGGTCCTTTTCAAGAATTGATTTAGTAAGATTTATAGCACTAGTTAAAGGTTGTGGATCCCCAGGACCGTTTGATAAGAAATAACCATCCGGCTTCCATGAGCTTAATTCTTCATAAGTAGCATTGTATGGGAAAACCTTTATATAGGTATCTCTTTCGGCCAGATTACGAAGTATGTTTTTCTTAATCCCAATGTCTAGAGCAGCAATTTTATAAGTAGCATTTTCATTACCGAAGAAATAAGGCTCTTTAGTAGAAACCTTTGAGGCTAATTCCAACCCATTCATATCGGGAACTGCCTTCAATTGCTCTTTTAGTCCTTCAATATTATCAACATCGGTAGAAATTATAGCATTCATTGCACCATTTTCTCTAATATAAGCTACTAATGCTCGAGTATCTACATCAGATATAGCAAATAAGTTACTATCCTCAAGAAAACTCAGTAAAGATCCATCTGCGGATGGTCTAGAATAATTATAACTGAAATTTTTACAGATTAATCCTGATATTTTTGCTTTATCCGATTCGTTCTCCTCATTCTTTACTCCATAGTTTCCTATATGAGCATTGGTAGTTACCATTAATTGACCGTAATAGGAAGGATCTGTAAAGATCTCCTGATACCCTGTCATACCGGTATTAAAACAAACTTCGCCCACGGCACTTCCCTCTTTATCTCCAACAGATTTACCATGAAAAATAGTTCCATCTGCTAAAAGTATAATCGCTTTTTTTCTAGTTTGGTATTTCATATTATTATAATTGAGATAAAAATTTTAACATACTAACTACATCAAGTTCCTTTTTATAAGACAGATTGTTCTTTTCTACAAACCTTTTAATTTCCTTTTCATTGTCCTTAAAAGTTTTTAATATAGACTTCTTAGTTAAAGACACAGGGACTAAACCATAATTATTTTCTATAAAATAACTTTCTTCTAGTGTTATTTTATCGGGAAAATCAAAATTCCCACTCATAGGATTGGGTTTCGCCTTTTCGACAATTGATTTATATTTTTTTACAAAAAATAAATCCTTTTTGTTAAAAAGGACTTCAATATAACCATAAGTAGAAGATCCAGTATTTGGTCTAACTTTAAATATTTTATTATTAATTGCTATTGAATCAGCACTATTTTTCGAAAAGGAAAATGATGAATCAGCTGATATTTGTGCTTCAAAAAGATCAGTATAGGTATTATAATTAAAAGCATTTAATTTAAGTACCCTTTTATCTTTCAAATATACAAATCCTTTATTATTCCAGTTTTTGTAAAGATAAAAACTCCCGGAAGTTTCTGAATTAATCGGGACCTTTACTGGTAATTGTGAACCGGCAGAACTAGTTACATAGGCATTGATGTCAATTTCTTGATTATCATTGGTTTGTGCAGAAATTTGATTAATACAAACCATTAAAATAAGTAATGCATATCTTTTCATTATATATATTTTAGTTATACGAAAATATCAAATATTATTCCGAAAAAAAGGGATAAACCATGATGGCTTATCCCTTTTTATAAGTGTGATTAGTAAAGAAACATTATTAGTCTTCCTTTTTATCATCTTTTTTATCTGCTTTTTTCTCAGTTTTCTTTTCAGCTTTCTTTTCAGCTTTCTTTTCAGAAGTCTTAGCTTCAGATTTAGTTGCAGTTTCATCTGCAGCTTTCTTTTTACCTGCTCTACGAGTAGATTTTTTCTTCTCTGGCTTGGTTAGATTATAAAGTTCGTTATAATCTACAAGTTCGATCATCGCCATATCTGCGTTATCTCCAAGTCTATTTCCTAACTTGATGATTCTTGTATATCCACCTGGACGATCACCTACTTTAGCTGCTACATCACGAAACAATTCAGTAACTGAATCCTTCTGGCGAAGTTTAGCAAAAACCAATCTTCTGTTGTGAGTAGTATCTTCTTTAGATTTTGTTACCAAAGGCTCTACAAACTGCTTCAAAGCTTTTGCTTTTGCTACAGTTGTGTTTATACGTTTATGCTCAATTAGGGAACATGCCATGTTAGCCAACATAGACTTACGGTGCGCTGTTTTTCTTCCTAAATGATTTATTTTTTTTCCGTGTCTCATTTTTATAAGATGTTAGATATTAGATAATAGTTTTAAGTTTGAGTTGGGCTAAAACATTCTTTAGCGCTAACCTCAGATCTTACTTCTATATTCTTAAATCTAATATTAGTCTTTATCTAATTTATATTTTGAAAGATCCATTCCAAAGTTTAAACCTTTATTATTCACAAGCTCTTCAAGCTCGGTTAAAGATTTCTTCCCGAAATTACGGAACTTCATCAAGTCATTTTTGTTGTAGGATACTAAATCACCTAAAGTATCAACTTCAGCAGCCTTCAAACAGTTTAGCGCTCTAACAGAAAGATCCATATCTACCAATTTGGTTTTTAGCAACTGTCTCATGTGAAGGGATTCTTCATCATAAGTTTCAGTTTGAGCTATCTCATCTGCCTCTAGCGTAATACGCTCATCAGAGAACAACATGAAATGGTGGATCAAAGTTTTTGCAGCTTCAGTTAATGCATCTTTAGGATGAATAGAACCGTCCGAGATAATTTCAAAAACCAATTTTTCATAATCGGTCTTTTGCTCTACACGGAAGTTTTCAATACTATATTTTACGTTTTTGATTGGTGTGTAAACCGAATCTGTAAAAATAGTACCTAGTGGTGCATTTGCTTTTTTGTTTTCTTCTGCAGGAACATACCCACGACCTTTTTCCACTGAAAGTTCCATATTGAAACTAACTTTTTTATCGAGGTTACAAATCACTAAATCTGGATTTAGAATTTGAAAACCTGAGATAAACTTTTGGAAATGACCGGCTGTAAGTTGTTCTTGTCCAGAAACAGAAATTGTAACGGCTTCATTGTCTATTTCATCAATTTGCCTTTTAAACCTCACTTGTTTAAGGTTTAAAATAATTTCTGTAACATCTTCTACCACGCCTGGGATAGTAGAGAATTCGTGATCAACTCCTTCAATGCGAACTGAAGTTATTGCGAATCCTTCTAACGATGATAACAGTACTCTTCTTAAAGCGTTACCAACAGTTAATCCATATCCTGGTTCCAAAGGGCGAAATTCAAATTTCCCTTCGAAATCGGTGGAATCAATCATTATAACTTTATCGGGCTTCTGAAAATTTAGTATTGCCATATTACGACTTCTGTGAATTATTATTTCGAATATAATTCGACTATGAATTGTTCATTTATATTTTCTGGAATTTGTACTCTTGCAGGAACAGAAACAAAAGTTCCTTGCTTAGTCTCATTATTCCATGTCATCCACTCGTAAGTGGCACTAGAGTTTGCTAACGAATTTGAGATAGCTTCTAAAGATTTAGATTTTTCTCTTACCGCAATAACATCACCTGGTTGCACTTGGTAGGATGGGATGTTTAAAACATCACCATTTACAGTAATATGTCTGTGAGAAACCAATTGTCTCGCACCACTTCTAGATGGAGAAACCCCCATTCTGTAAACAACATTATCTAATCTTGATTCACATAATTGTAAAAGAACCTCACCAGTAATACCGGTTGATCTGGTTGCTTTTTCAAACATGTTTCTGAACTGACGCTCTAACACACCATAAGTATATTTTGCCTTTTGCTTTTCCATTAACTGGATTGCATATTCAGATTTTTTACCTCTTCTACGGTTGTTACCATGTTGTCCCGGAGGGTAATTTCTTTTTTCGAAAGACTTATCGTCTCCGAAAATAGCCTCGCCAAATTTACGCGCTATTTTAGTCTTTGGACCAGTATATCTTGCCATTGAAAATTGTTTTTGTAAGAAAGCGATTATGAATTAAGGTCACTGTCCTTCGATAATCTTAGTGCTTTCTAGTTTATACTTAATAATTAATTAAACTCTACGTCTTTTTGGAGGTCTACAACCATTGTGTGGTAATGGAGTAACATCAATAATTTCAGTTACTTCGATTCCTGCATTGTGTATAGAACGAATAGCAGATTCTCTACCATTCCCTGGCCCCTTAACATAAACTTTTACTTTACGCAAACCTGCTTCATGTGCAACCTTCGATGCATCTTCAGCAGCTAATTGAGCAGCATAAGGAGTGTTTTTCTTAGATCCTCTAAAGCCCATTTTACCGGCAGATGACCAAGAGATAAGATCTCCTTTTTTGTTTGTTAAAGAAATAATTATATTGTTAAAGGAAGCAGTAACATGTGCTTCTCCATTAGACTCAACGATTACTTTACGTTTCTTTTGAGCTGTTTTTTGAGTTTTTGCCATCTTACTTATTATTTAGTTGCTTTCTTCTTGTTAGCAACTGTTTTTCTTCTACCTTTTCTGGTTCTTGAATTGTTCTTAGTTCTTTGTCCTCTTAATGGAAGACCAGATCTATGACGCACACCACGGTAACATCCTATATCCATAAGACGCTTAATACTCATTTGTACTTCTGAACGTAATTCACCTTCAATCTTAAAAGTTCCAACAGCTTCACGAATTCTACCAATCTGGTCATCATCCCAATCTGAAACTTTTATACTCTCGTCTACATCAGCTTCCTTCAGGATTCTTTCTGCCCTACTTTTGCCAATTCCGAAGATATAGGTCAATGCTATAACTCCGCGTTTTTGTTTTGGTATATCAACACCTGCAATTCTAGCCATAACTTAACCTTGTCTTTGTTTAAATTTTGGATTCTTTTTGTTTATCACGTAAAGTCTACCTTTTCTGCGCACAATTTTGCACTCGGCACTTCTCTTTTTAACTGATGCTCTTACTTTCATCTTAATTAGTATCTGTAAGTTATTCGAGCCTTAGATAAATCGTAAGGACTCATTTCTAATTTAACTTTATCTCCGGGTAATAATTTAATATAGTGCATACGCATCTTACCCGAAATATGAGCGGTCACAACGTGTCCGTTCTCCAATTCTACCCGAAACATCGCATTAGATAATGCTTCTATAATAGTTCCGTCTTGTTCTATTGCTGATTGTTTTGCCATAGTTATGCTACTGCTTTTCTATTTTTACCGGTTTTCATCAAACCATCGTAATGTCTATTTAACAGGTAAGAATTTACTTGTTGCATAGTATCAATCGCAACCCCCACCATAATTAACAGTGAAGTACCTCCAAAGAACAATGCCCAACCCTGCTGCACACCCAACAGTTGAACTACTATAGCAGGGAACACCGCTATAAGAGCAAGGAAAATCGAACCCGGAAGGGTAATTTGTGACATAATTCTATCTAAAAATTCTGCGGTATCTCCTCCCGGACGAACTCCTGGGATAAAACCACCACTTCTCTTAAGATCATCTGCCATTTTATTAGTTGGTACCGTAATCGCCGTGTAAAAATATGTAAACACAATAATTAATAAAGCAAAAACCAAGTTATACCAAAAACCAAAAATATTACTAAATGCAGCTGCGATACCTTGTGAAGTCTCCCCATCGGAAAGACCAGCAACAGCAGCCGGAATAAACATAATCGCTTGGGCGAAGATAATTGGCATAACCCCAGAAGCATTTAATTTAAGAGGGATGTATTGTCTTGATCCAAATACATTCTTCTCATATCCTCCAGAAGCCGTTCTTCTAGCGTATTGAACTGCTATTTGTCGAACCGCCATAACAAGCATTATACATGCCATAATAATAGCAAACCAAATTACCAATTCTATAAGGATCATAATTAAACCACCATTCGATTCAAATACTCTGGAAGCGAATTCCTGAATAAATGCCTGAGGTAATCTAGCTATAATACCCACCATAATTAATAAGGAAATTCCATTCCCTATACCTTTATCGGTGATCTTTTCACCTAACCACATCGCAAAGATAGTTCCCGTAGTAAGAATTATTACCGAGGATGCAACAAAAGTTACTGTATTACCTAATAAAAAGGCACTTTGAGGTAAGGTTGCAAATAAGTTATAGATGTAACCAGGACCTTGAACCAAGGTAATGGCAATAGTTAACCATCTCGTAATCTGATTAATTCTTCTTCTACCGCTTTCTCCTTCTTTTTGAAGTTTTTGCAAATAAGGAACTGCTATACCCATTAACTGCACTACAATAGAGGCAGAAATATAAGGCATAATTCCTAAAGCAAAAACCGAAGCATTGGAAAAAGCACCACCTGTAAATGCGTTAAGCAGACCTAATAGTCCGCTTTCAGTTTGACTAGCCAAGTTAGCGAGCTGTGAAGCATCGATCCCCGGAAGTACCACCTGTGCACCAAATCGGTATACCAATAACAAACCAAGGGTCACTAAAATTCTACTCTTTAGCTCCTCAATTTTCCAAATGTTTTTTATAGTATTGATAAATTTCATCTTCTATCTATTATAAAGTAACTACTTCTCCTCCGGCAGCTTCGATAGCTTCCTTGGCTGTGGCAGTAAATTTATGAACAGATATTTTCAATGTTGCTTTTAATTCTCCTCTACCTAATATCTTTACTAATTCGTTTTTACGAGCTAGACCGTTCTCTACTAAAACCTTCATATCTACGGTATCTGTAATCCTACCGTCATCTACTAAGGTTTGTAGCGTATCAAGATTAACCCCTTGATAATCTTTACGATTGATATTGGTAAAACCAAATTTAGGCACTCTTCGTTGAAGTGGCATTTGCCCTCCTTCAAAACCTATCTTTCTAGAATATCCAGAACGAGATTTAGCACCCTTATGTCCACGGGTAGCTGTTCCTCCTTTTCCTGATCCTTCTCCTCTACCTACACGCTTACTGTTATTTTGAACTGAACCTTTTGCAGGTCTTAAGTTACTTAAATCCATGTGAGTTTATTATTTTGTTTCCTCTACAGAAACTAAGTGTTGAACTTTATTTACCATACCAAGGATGTTTGGTGTGTTCTCGTGCTCTACAACTTGGTTAAGTCTTCTTAAACCAAGTGCTTCTAACGTACGTTTCTGGTTTGCAGTGCGTTTAATCGCACTTTTAACCTGTTTTACATATATCTTTGCCATCTTGTCCTTGTATTATCCTTTAAAAACTTTATCTAATGTAATACCACGTTGCTTAGCTACAGTTTGAGCACTACGCAATTGCAATAGGGCATCAAAAGTTGCTTTTACAACATTATGCGGGTTTGAAGATCCTTGGTTTTTAGATAGTACATCATGTACACCAACAGCCTCCAATACGGCACGAATTGCACCACCTGCTATTACTCCGGTACCAGTTGCAGCAGGGATCAATAAAACCCTTGCTCCACCATATTTACCTTTTTGCTCATGAGGAATAGATCCTTTGTAAATAGGAATTCTAACCAAATTCTTTTTGGCATCCTCTATAGATTTTGCGATTGCGCTAGCCACGTCTTTAGATTTTCCTAAACCTTGACCAACTACTCCATTCTCATCACCTACAACTACAATAGCAGAAAAACCGAATGCTCTACCACCTTTAGTAACTTTTGTAACACGTTGCACACCAACCAAACGATCTTTTAATTCAAGACCTGCTGGTTTTACAAGTTCTACATTTTTATAATCTTGATACATATCTTATTAGAATTTTAGTCCTCCTTCACGAGCACCATCTGCCAATGATTTAACTCTTCCGTGATATAAATAACCACCTCTATCAAAAGAAATAGTATCTATTCCGGCCTTTAACGCTTTTTCTGCTAAAGCTTTACCAACTAAGGCAGCTTTATCCAATTTATTACTATCAGTAGCAGTTACGTCTTTATCTCTAGAAGAAGCGGCAACCAAAGTTTTTCCTTCTACATCGTCTACTATTTGAGCATAAATTTCTTTATTACTTCTAAATACAGCCAATCTTGGGCGACTTTGGGTTCCCGTAATATCTTTACGGATCCTCTTCTTAATTTTTGTTCTTCTTGCTTGTTTTGAAAATGCCATATCTACACTTTATTAAGCTGATTTACCAGCTTTTCTTCTTAATTGTTCACCTACAAACTTAATTCCTTTTCCTTTGTACGGCTCTGGAGCACGGAAGGAACGAATTTTAGCCGCTATTTGACCAACCAATTGTTTATCATGAGAAGATAATTTCACGATTGGGTTTTTCCCTTTATCCGAAACTGTCTCAACTTTTACCTCTGGTGCCAATTCAAAAACAATGTTATGAGAGAAACCAATAGCTAGCTCTAATTTTTGTCCTTGGTTGGAAGCACGATAACCTACTCCAACTAATTCCAATTGTTTAGTATAACCATTAGATACACCTTCAATCATATTGCTCACTAAAGAACGGTATAAACCGTGCTTTGCTTTTTGGTCCTTCTTATCTGAAGAGCGCTCAAAAGTAATCAAATCATCTTCAATTTTCACGTCGATGTCTTTAATTTCTTGAGTTAATTCTCCTAATTTTCCCTTTACCGTCACTAATCCATCTTTAAGGCTAACTGTAACGCCTTGCGGGATAGTGATTGGGTTCTTACCTATTCTTGACATTTCTTAAGTCTTTAAGTATTAGTAAACGTAGCATAAAACTTCACCACCAACTTTTTCTGCCTGAGCTTGTCTACCTGTCATTACTCCGTGAGAAGTAGAAACAATAGCAATTCCAAGACCGTTTAAGATACGTGGCAACTCATTTGCTCCGGCATATTTACGCAAACCGGGTTTACTTATTCGTTGAATTTTCTTAATTACCGGGTCTTTAGTAAGCTTATCATACTTAAGAGCTATCTTGATAGTACCTTGAGCGGTAGTATCTTCAAACTTGTAACTAAGAATATATCCTTGATCGAATAATATTTTAGTGATCTCCTTTTTAAGATTAGAAGCTGGTATCTCTACCACTCTGTGGTTTGCTGCTACCGCATTTCTAATTCTTGTTAAATAATCTGCAACTGGATCTGTAGTCATTTTTTCAATTTACGATAACGGTTTTCAGTCCACGATACCTATCGGGATGAACCTTTCATCTGTTTATAATTTTACCAACTAGCTTTTCTTACTCCTGGAATTAATCCTTGGTTCGCCATTTCTCTGAACATTACACGAGAAACACCAAATTGTCTCATATATCCTTTAGGTCTTCCAGTTAATTTACAACGGTTGTGTAAACGAACAGGAGAGGCATTCTTTGGAAGTTTTTGTAAACCTTCGAAATCTCCAGCTTCTTTTAAAGCTTTGCGTTTCTCTGCATATTTCTTCACAATTGCTTGTCTCTTCACCTCACGGGCTTTCATTGATTCTTTAGCCATATCTTAATTCTTTTTAAAAGGTAAACCTAGTTCCGTTAGCAATGATTTAGCTTCCTTATCTGTAGATGCAGAAGTTACAAAAGTGATATCCATTCCTGAAATTTTGTTCACTTTATCTATATCGATCTCTGGAAAAATGATCTGTTCAGTAATTCCTAAATTGTAATTACCTCTACCATCAAATCCAGTAGCCTTTATCCCGTTGAAATCACGAACCCTTGGAAGGGCAGATGTGATAAAACGATCTAGGAATTCATACATTCTTTCTCCTCGCAAAGTAACTTTTGCCCCAATTGGCATTCCCTTACGCAATTTAAAAGAAGCAACATCCTTTTTAGATATGGTTGATACCGCTTTTTGACCAGTGATCATAGTTAATTCATCTACTGCATGGTCAATAAGTTTCTTATCTGCAACAGCTGCTCCAACTCCACGGCTCAAAACTATCTTTTGTAGTCTTGGAACCTGCATGATATTTGAGTAACTGAATTCTTCTGTAAGAGCTGACACTACTTTGTCATTATACTCTTGTTTAAGTCTTGGTACGTATGCCATAACTAAATTACTTCATTTGATTTTTTGGAAAATCTCACTTTCTTACCATCTTCCATTCTATAACCAACACGAGTGGTATCACCCTTTTTATCGATTAAAGATAAGTTGGATAAATGGATAGGCGCTTCCTTCTTAACTATTCCTCCTTGTGGATTAGATGCACTTGGCTTCTCATGTTTAGAAACCATATTTACACCTTCCACAATTGCTTTATTTTTATCTCGAAGAATCTTTTGAACTTTTCCTTCTTGACCTTTATGGTCTCCGGCAATAAGTCTAACTGTATCTCCAGATTTTATTTTCAGCTTTGTCATTATATATATGTATTAAAGCACCTCTGGTGCTAATGATACAATCTTCATGAATTGTTTATCACGAAGTTCACGTGCTACTGGTCCAAATACACGAGTACCGCGCATTTCGCCAGTTGGATTTAGAAGAACACATGCGTTGTCATCAAAACGGATATATGATCCATCTGGTCTACGCACTTCTTTCTTGGTACGAACAACTACTGCTGTTGAAACTGCACCCTTCTTAATGTTTCCATTAGGTGTAGCTTCTTTAACGCTGACAACTATTTTGTCTCCAACAGAAGCGTATCTTCTTTTTGTACCTCCTAATACTCTAATGGTCAAAACTTCTTTTGCCCCGGTATTGTCTGCTACTCTTAATCTAGACTCTTGTTGTACCATCTTATTTAGCTCTTTCTATAATTTCTACTAATCTCCAACATTTAGATTTACTCAATGGACGAGTCTCCATTATTTTTACTGTATCTCCAATGTTGCAGTCATTTGTTTCGTCGTGAGCCACGTATTTTTTCGTTTTTAAAACGAATTTACCATACATGGGATGTTTTACCTTTTTAACTTCAGCAACCACTATGGATTTCTGCATTTTATTACTGGTAACTACACCTATACGCTCTTTTCTTAAATTTCTTTTTTCCATCTTTCAGCAGAATAACACTTATTGTTGTTCTCTTTTAGTTAACTCTGTAGCAATTCTCGCTATAGATCTTCTTACAACTCTTAGTTGTATTGGGTTCTCCAATGGCGAAACTGCGTGAGCCATTTTTAAATCTGAATATGCCTTTCTTGATTTACCAAGCTCTTCTTGCAATTCTGCTACAGATGATTTATTTACTTCTGATTGTTTCATAACTTCTCTTAATTAAGCTTGATAATCTCTAGCTACAATAAACTTAGTTTTCACTGGCAATTTCTGTGCTGCAAGACGCAATGCTTCTTTAGCAACATCATAAGGAACTCCTCCTATTTCGAATAAGATTCTTCCCGGTTTTACAACTGCTGCCCAATATTCTACAGCACCTTTACCTTTACCCATACGTACTTCAAGAGGCTTCTTTGTAATAGGCTTGTCTGGAAATATTTTAATCCATAACGAACCTTCTCTTTTCATGAAACGGGTAGCGGCGATACGAGCTGCTTCTATTTGACGTGCAGTAAGGAAATTTGAGTCCAATGATTTGATCCCGAATGTTCCGTTTGAAAGTCTATGCCCTCTTTGAGAGTTTCCTTTCATACGGCCCTTCTGCATCTTACGATATTTTGTTCTTTTAGGCTGTAACATTTTTCTTTCTTTAAAAAATTACTTTCTACGACGTGGTTTGTTGTTACCTCCTCGTGCTGGTCCGGATTTTGCTCCTGGCTTCTTGGTAGTCATACCAACAAGCGGTGAAAGCTCTCTTTTTCCGTATACCTCACCTTTCATGATCCATACTTTAACACCCAATCTACCATAAGTAGTGTGCGCCTCAACTAAAGCATAATCAATATCGGCTCTAAAAGTTGACAAAGGAATTCTACCTTCTTTGTAATGTTCTGAACGCGCCATTTCTGCCCCGTTCAAACGCCCTGAAATTTGAATTTTAATACCTTCCGCGTTCATTCTCATAGCGGCTGCAATAGCCATTTTGATAGCACGACGGTAAGAAATACGATTCTCAATTTGTCTAGCTACACTAGAACCAACTAAAAATGCATCCAATTCTGGTCTTTTAATTTCAAAGATGTTGATCTGAACTTCTTTGTCTGTAATTTTCTTAAGCTCTTCTTTTAACTTGTCTACCTCTTGCCCACCTTTCCCGATAATGATACCAGGTCTTGCAGTAGTGATAGTAACGGTTACAAGTTTAAGAGTACGCTCAATAATTACTCTA
>TARA_R100001369_G_scaffold26921_1_pt1 | contig 73725 bp, 58 predicted proteins | sample TARA_R100001369 | Tara Oceans TARA_R100001369 (sample SAMEA2621528) | marine metagenome | biome: marine biome (ENVO:00000447); feature: surface water layer (ENVO:00002042); material: "saline water (ENVO:00002010), including plankton (ENVO:xxxxxxxx)" | depth 5 m
GAAAAGATACTTGTACCGTACAAGTTACAGTGGAAGATAATAATAATGTTCCCGAAGCAAAATGTAAACCTGCAACTCTTTCTCTAGACGCTAATGGAAATGCTACGCTGACTGCAGCACAGGTTTACGATGGCGATGCTACTGCAGATAACGTAACTCTTAAAATAGATAAATCAAATTTTGATTGTTCCAACTTGGGATCAAACTCCGTTACCTTAACTGTAACGGGAGAAAATAATAAAACAAACACTTGTACAGCTATAGTAACAGTAATTGACAAAATTCCCCCCACGGTAAACTGCCCAAGCGAAATACTGGTAGAATACACCACAGATAAAACCTATACGGTTCCAGATTTTTCTACCTTGTATTCCAGTTCTGATAATTGTAGTTCCACTCTTAAATATTTTCAAAGTCCAGAAATAGGTGCCGTGATTACTGAGGATAAATTTGCAAACTTTAAAGTGGGTGATGAATCCAATAACTTTACAACCTGTAATTTCAATATTAAATTTTTTAAAAAAAGCGAACTTCAAATTTTAAATTGCCCTCCAACGCAAACTTTCGAGGTAGATGAAAATTGCAGCTATGTCATACCAGATATTTCATCCACTATAAATACCAATATAGAAGGAGCTGAGGTCACTCAAAATATTTCACCTGGATTCCGAGTAAATGGTTCACTTACACTCACGATCACTGCCAAATATGAAAATCAAACCGATACTTGTGAAGTATTGTTATTAGCAAAAGATAGTATACAACCTGTAATTGACTGCCCTAGCAATCAGAATGAAGCTTATAATCCAGAAAACGGATTTTCTTTGCCTAATTATTCCTTGGAGGCTCAAGCTTCAGATAATTGTGCAGTGGCCAAAACAGAGCAAATTCCTAATGTAGGAACTATAATATTTGAAGATACCGAGGTGACAATTAGAGTAGAAGATGTTGCAGGAAATTTTGAAACATGTAAATTTATGGTGCTTTTAACCGAAGACACTGCTGCAAATACTCCGCCTGTTGCAATTGACGACAATTATAATACCAATCGAAATATTACTTTAAGCATTCCAGCCTCCGGTGTTTTAGGAAATGATACTGATGCCGATACCGATGCTCTAACTGCAATACTTCAAACCACAACTACTAATGGAAGCCTGACCTTAAATCAAGATGGATCTTTTGTTTATATCCCAAATACTAATTTTACTGGTCGCGACATCTTCACCTATGTTGCAAACGATGGCGGCGAAAACTCAAATGTTGCTACGGTAACTATAATTGTGAACGTAGATCCTCCGCCAAATTCTCCTCCAGTTGCAAATGGCGAGAATTATAGTACTAATCAAAATATAACTTTAAGCATTCCAGCCTCCGGTGTTTTAGGAAATGATACCGATGCCGATACTGATGCTCTAACTGCAATACTTCAAACCACAACTACTAATGGAAGCCTGACCTTAAATCCAAATGGATCTTTTGTTTATATCCCAAATAATAATTTTACTGGAGAAGATAGTTTTACTTATGTGGTAAATGATGGTACTGCCAATTCTAATGTTGCTACGGCAAGAATAGAAGTGATACCAGTTTCAGACAATACAGTTACCTGTAAAGAAACTGTTGTATTAGAATTAGACGCAAATGGTAATGCTACATTGAATGCTGAAGATCTATTTACTACTAGACCCGCCGATCTACAGTTCTCAGTTTCTAAAGTGGCCTTCACCTGTTCAGATCTGGGAGAAAATGTAGTTACATTATCTTATAATAATAGTGAGATCCAAGGCTCTTGTGAAATAAAAGTAAGTGTTATGGATGCCACTGCTCCCGTTATAAATGTAATACCGCTTTCTATAGCTTTAAATGAGTTTGGATCTATAAGCATTACTCCGGAAATGCTTGATAATGGAACCACAGATAATTGTGATGAAATAACGTATAGTTTAAGCAAGAAAACTTTCGGATGTAAGGATATCGGAGATAATATGGTAATTTTTACTGCTACAGACAATAGCGGAAATAGTTCCACTGCAAATGTTCTGGTGACCATTACAGGAAATTGCGAGATTCTACCAATTCCAGGAGTGGAGTATATTTTTATCTATCCAAACCCAACCTCTGGACCATTTCAATTTTCCACTCCAACTGGCGTAACGATAGATAGGGTGGAGGCATTTGATTTTAGGGGAAGGATGATCATGTTTAAGGAATTTTCTGCAGGCGAACTTCAATATGCCATGGATCTTAGTGGAGTGCAAAACGCCGTGTATATTCTTAAACTATACACTTCTGAAGGTATTTCCATAATTCGAGTGATAATTAATTAGAAGTAGATTTTTTTAAAAATTCTGAAGCTTTAACTTATGATTTGGAAGCTGAATCTATTTTTGAATTTATAATAGTTTCTATTTCTTGAAAGGGAGTTTTATAATTGAACCAAGTGGTTTCCTTATTTTTTCTAAACCATGTTAATTGTCTTTTCGCATATCTCCTGGAATTCATTTTTATCTCCTCCACAGCGGTTTCGAGATCTATTCTCCCTTCAAAAAAAGAAAATAATTCTTTGTATCCAACAGTATTTAAAGCATTTAATCTTCTTTTTGGATAAAGAGCCCGTGCTTCTTCTAGCAAACCTTCATCCATCATCGCATCTACCCGTAAGTTAATTCTATCGTAAATTTCTTCTCTTTGAGCATCTAATCCAATAGAAATTATATTAAAGCTGCGCTTTGGCTTAGGTTGTGCCAGAAATGAAGAAAAGGACTTTCCAGTTCCAATGCATATTTCGAGTGCTCTTATTACTCGATGCGGATTTTGAATGTCTATTTGACTATAATAGGATGGATCGAGTTCCTTTAATTGTTGTTGTAAAGGTTCGATACCTTCAGTAGAAAAAGTATCATTTAATTTTTCTCTTATTAATGGATCGATTTCAGGAAAATTATCTAAGCCTTCTAAAAGTGCTTTTATATAAAGTCCACTTCCGCCTACTAAAACGGCAACCTTATTCTTTTCGAATATGTTATTCAGTTGTATTACTGCTTCTCGCTCAAAATCACCTACGGAGTAATCGTCTTCAATAGATCTATTGTGAATAAAATGATGAGGAGCTAAGCATAATTCTTTTTTGGAAGGTGCTGCAGTACCAATAGGGATCTCCTTGTAGAATTGTCTGGAATCTGCAGATATGATTTCCGCATTAAAAGCCTGAGCCAGCTTAATGCTCAACGCAGTTTTCCCAATTGCGGTAGGACCTACCACGCTTATTACATAATTAGTTCCCATTTAATGTATTTCCGCATTTATGGCAAAAATCTGAACCTGGTTTATGATCTTTTTCTCCGCAAGAAGTACAAACTCTCAAACTTTTTTCATCATTCTTATTCATGTCTTTAGAGATCTCTGCTCCCACAATTCCGGTAGGAACAGCAATTACACCATAGCCTATAATCATAATAACTGATGCTATAAATCTTCCTAGCGGAGTTAAAGGGTGAATGTCTCCAAATCCAACCGTTGTAAGGGTTACAATACACCAATAAATGCTAATAGGAATATTTGTAAAACCATTATCTGGACCCTCTACTAAATACATTAAGGTTCCGGTAATTATACATATTATTAGTACTGCGAAAAGAAAGATACTTATTTTGGCACGACTATTTTTTAATGCCGTCATCAATTTTTGTGATTCTCCAATATATCTAGTGATCTTCAGAATTCTAAAAACCCTTAGTAAACGTAAGGCTCGAACTGCTAAGAACATATTGCTTCCTCCAACAAAAAATATGATGTAAGATGGGATCGTGGAGAGCAGATCTACAATCCCATAAAAACTAAAAATATAATTCCTCGGTTTATTTATAGTTATGATCCTTAAAATATATTCTATACTAAAGAAAATAGTAATTATCCATTCTGCAATATAAAACTGGTCGTGATATTTAACATTATAACTGGATACGCTTTCCAGCATTACAAGAATAATACTAAATACAATAAGGATAAGGAGAACTAGATCAAATAACTTTCCTAAAGGGGTATCTGCTTCATAAATTATCTTGTAAAGCTTTACTCTCCAGGCTGCATGATCTTTATCGAAGTTTATTTTTTCCAAAAAAGAGCTATTTAGTTGGCTTAAAGTTAGATATTTTCTTTGACAACTATATAAGAACTATTTTGGATATCCATGACCGTACTCATGAACTCTTTTAGGTATGGATAAAATTCTGTTGTATAACTGGGTTTGTATAAGTTTAGTCGGCATTGGATACCAATCGTTTTTTCGTCCATCTGTTGCACTATAAAATAAAGCGATCCGGCATTGTCTGGTAATTTTAGTAATTTTTCTTCTGGAAGTTCTACTACTGAATGATTTTCCGGTAGACTAACAATTAGACTGTAAACAAATGCTTGTTTATAACCAAAATCTATAGGATAAGTTCGTTCTGATAACTTAAAAGGATTGCTTTCGAAAAATTTGAAACTAAATGGATTGAAATAGATAAGATCGTTTATTTTTTGAGAATTGTTTTCCAGATCATATTCTATGGTTACGGGCATCTCTATAAGATCTTTATTATAAAAATCGACACTTATAGTCCTAGTATGTTCATTTAAATAGGATAATTCAGCAGGAATATTTGCTTTATCAATCTTATCTAATTTATTTCTCACATTTATTGCTCTGTGCCCTAAAAATAAATGTTCAGAGTGACCAATTGATGTTCCATCTGGCCTAATACTAATAGAATCTCTTATTGCTAGAGTAGAAGCGGTAGAAGTTTCAATATCTATCCATTCACTCGGTCCATCAAGATCTATTAATCTGGCATAGGAATTTAAAGCTCTAAAAGGAAGCTCTCCAAAAGGGAGGTATTTTTCTGATGTATCTAGTAGGTAACTTTTTCCCTCTAGATCTAAGTGAACAATAAGGTAATTAAATTCACTTAAAACCGGATACAATTTAGTTGGAAGCCCATTATTTCTGGTAGAACTAAGTACGGGCTTTACTTTAAAACCTTCCTCCTCATATAAATTGTGTAATAAGATATTTAAGGAAGATATATTACCTGTTTTTTCTTCCACTAGATCGCGTAGATCTACATCATAAAAAATATGATATTCTTCATTCCATTTATAGCTATTCTTCACGAAATTATAGATAGCATTAGCTTTCTCTAAATTAGTAGGCATCGCCTTAATGGCAGCTGGTAGAATATCATTTATTAGTGAAGTCCTCTTAAGTTGTCTCCCAATACTTTCGTCTTTAATTATCTCTTTGTCTACATCATCCCAAGATTTGGTGAATTTCCTTTTTGTACCATCCAACCTTATAACCTCTTGCAATTCAAATTCCAACCGATTAATAAAATTATTCCTTGAGGTTAGATATTCTTCTTCCACAAAGGCTGGTATATCTGTAATAATAAATGTGGAATGTAAACATTCTGCGGGCGTTCCATTAGAAGAGAAGTTGATACAATTTTTAACGATATCCTCTTCATGGCTATCTAATTTTTTATAGCCTACTTTTTTAATATTGTAATGGTAGTTTCCCGGGATCTTGCTTTCGAATTTGCTATAAGCTTTTGGGATATTTCCTTGAAAATACCAAGTTTCAAAGTTGAATATAAAAGGTGATTCTTTGGTGTATGAATATACTAGAACAGCACCTGGGGTAAGAGAGGGAAAAGTAAAGGAAATAATATCATACTTTTCATTTTCCTCAGTGAAAATATGGTCTGGAGAAAGCTCGGCAGTTTCTATATTACCGTTATTTAAAAAATAAGTTGTGGCTCTAATTTTAGAGATCTTTTCTTTATCATTATCAGATTTACTTACCCATATTTTAATGGTTGCATTATCATACGCTTTCTCATTTAAGATCTTGATCTTGGCAGCATAATCTGTCACCAAATTAAAGTCGGCATTTTTCTCGTATCTGGAATACCCTGCTTCATAGATATAAAAAGCATTAGCGGTAGTGTCCTTATCATAAATGGAAGTGGTAAGGTCTCCTCTGGATACGGTTAAGTTTTCGGGGTTGTAGGTTTGTGCAATTGCAATGTTAACAGATAGTAGGGTAATTATAACTAGTAAAATTCTACTCATGTGTTGAGAATTGGATAATTTTTAATTTATTATTCTTTCTTAAATAACTCTGAATGATGTGTTGAGCATCTCTATCATTTGTCATAGGGGTAATAATAGATCGAACAATATCCAAATTGTTCATTTGATGATTTAAATTGAAAAAGCCTATTCCTTTAAATACACCTTCTTCTACTAATAATGCACTTTTCTCGTCAATATCCCGTCCGCGATCTATCACTAACATGTTCTGATTTTGAAAACTATAAAGCGCAATTACTTCTTGTATTCTTAGATTGTATTCTTCCGGTGTTTCAATGTTAAGGCAGGCGCCTTTGCAGGATTTTATAGTATAGCTAAAACAACTGCCTTTACCAATATGCAATCCTGTTAGCTTCTGGCATAGGTGATGTTTTTCAATAATATTATGTAATACAGCTTTTGCTTGCTGTAAATTAGTGAAGGTGGTAATGCTCTTTTTTCGGGCATCAGATCTTGCTATTCTTAAATTGATGTAGCCATTCTCATCTGCAAATTGATATAAGGCATAGCTAAAAATACTCTTTTTCGAAGCTTTGTTGAATTTTGGTTTATTTTGCTTGATCTCTTCATTTTCCTTCAACAGCGCTATCAATTCATTTCCCGTAGCTTCAAAACTCACTGAAGCCACTTCCTTTTGAACTTCTTTAGATTTATGATAATCATTGGTAAAATGTTGATTTATTCGTTTGCGAATATTCTTGCTTTTACCAATATATATGATTTCTCCTTCATCATTATGCAAATAGTAAACTCCAGTAATAGCAGGTAATTCCTCTATTATCTGAATGAGTTTAGTGTTTATTTGCTGAGATGGTTCGTTGCGAATAGTCTCTTTAAGGATCTCTTTCTCAAGATCTTTAGTAAGAAGCATCTTAAATAATTTTACCGTTGCTTGAGCATCTCCACTAGCGCGATGCCTGTCACTTAAAGGAATTCCTAAAGCCCGAGCTAATTTTCCAAGACTATATGAAACCTGTCCTGGGATCAATTTTTTAGAAAGCTCTACGGTACATAGTGTTTTTCGTTCAAAATCGAAGCCTAAGCGTCGAAATTCCAACCGAAGTATTCTATGATCAAATTTTGAATTGTGGGCTACAATTATACAACCCGTAGTGATCTCTACAATTCGTTTTGCTACCTCATAAAATTTAGGGGCGTTACGTAGCATTTCATTATTAATACCTGTTAGTCCAACTACAAAAGGCTGGATGGGTTGCTCCGGATTAACAAGACTTATAAATTGATCTACTACTTTTGAGCCATCAAATTTGTAAATAGCTATTTCTGTAATTCCCTCTTCATTATACTTACCACCAGTAGTTTCTATGTCTAATATTGCGTACAAAAATTCTTTTTCTCTTAATTATAATTCCGTTCTCCAAATATAGCACTTCCAATTCGTACCATATTACTACCACATTCCATTGCTACTTGATAATCCCCACTCATGCCCATAGATAGGATCTCGAAGTGCGGATTGTTTTTCTTTAGATCTTCGTATACAGATTTTAAATAGTCAAATTCTCCTCTCACTACGGCTTCATCCTCTGTATAAGTTGCCATTCCCATCAAGCCTTTTACCTCGATATTTTTCAATTCAGAGAATTTTTCTGAAGTTAATAGCTCCTTTGCTTCCTCTGCATCCAGTCCGAATTTCGTGTCTTCTTCAGCAATTTTAATCTGAAGTAAGCAGGCAATCTTACGGTCATTCTTTTTTGCCTCTTTATTTATCTCTTTCAGCAATTTAAGGCTATCTACAGCATGGATCAAACTCACAAATGGTGCCATGTATTTAACCTTGTTGGTTTGTACATGCCCAACCATATGCCACTCAATATCTTTTGGAAGTGTTTCCCACTTCTCTGTCATTTCCTGAATTTTATTCTCTCCAAAAACGCGCTGTCCTGCATTATAGGCCTCCAAAAGATCTTCTGCAGGCTTGGTTTTAGAGATAGCCACCAAAGTAACCTCATTTCCAAGTTCTGCTTTATATTTCTTTATATTTTCGGAAATTTCCATATGTTATTGTAAATGAATAATAAATATACTGATTAATACCCCTAAAAGGAGGTAAACATTTTTTAATAATAACTATTTTAAAATTCGTAAATAGTTAATCCACTTCTTAACTTTGGCTCTATATAAGTGCTTTTTGGAGGCATCGTTAAGCCTTCATCTGCCACTTTTTTTATTTCATCTATCGTTAAGGGTAGCATTCCAAAACCAACGGCAAAATTACCACTATCAACCTGCGATTTAATTTCAATTAGATCATTCCTTCCATGAATGTATGCAATCCTGTTATCATTTCTCAAGTCTTCAATTCCTAAAATTGGTTTTAAAACCTTTTGATATAAGATATAAGTATCCAAAGTGCTTAAAGAATCGGTAAACTCATAATTGGTTTTTCGTAGGTATAGTGAATAGAATTCACCATCCAGATACATATTAAAATGATGCTTCTTGGTAGGTGTATATACTTCTAAACCTCTTCTTTCTATTCTAAACCATAAGTCTAGCTGCATTAGGAATTCCTCTTTGCTTAAGCCATTTAGATCCTTTACCAGCCTGCTATATTCGTAGATCATTAATTTGCTTTCAGAAATAAGAAAACTCATGAAATAATTATAAGGCTCATCGCCATTATGATTTGGATTTGCTTCCTTAGATTCATTTGCCAATAAATAAGAGGAAGCACTTCTATGATGCCCATCTGCGATATATAATTTAGGCATCATTTCAAATTCGGCTTGGATCTTTTCAACAATATCTGTTTCAGAGATCTTCCACAAATAATGAATATCTTTATTATATGTAGAAAATTCATATTCTGGCTTTGTCTTAACAACTCCAGCCATGATGTTATCTATTACCTTAGAATCTGGATAGGTGAGCAGAACCGGCTCTGTATTAAAACCAACTACTTTTAAGTAATCTTTAAACAAATTTTCACGGAAGGCAATGGTATCCTCGTGTCTCTTAATAAGATTATCTTTATAATCTTGGATACTTGCAGCTGCAATGATTCCACAAAAGGTATGCGTTCTGGTTACTATCTTGTAAAAGTAAAAACAAGGGGTTGCATCTTGAATGAAGATATTATCCTCTTTAAATTCTAAATACCTGTTCTTTACTAACTGAAACCTTTTCTCACCAGTTATTTCATGCTGAAATTTATATCCAGGATTAATAATGTGTAGAAAGGAGAACGGATTATAATCTAATTGCGCTTTTAATTCGCCCACACTATAATCTTCATAGGGTCTGGATGCAACCATTCCAGCCTTATCTTTGGTAGGTCGAACTGCTTTGAAAGGAACTATTTTTGCCAACTAATTTTTATTCAGATTTAAAAACGATCAAAAAATGCATTTATTGAAGATAGATAAATGAAATTTTTAACTGAATTGTTTCGAAATTTTTTCAGCTTTTCTGTTCTCAGAGTAATCATAGAATCCTTCGCCAGATTTCACACCCAATTTCCCAGCACGAACCATATTAGTTAATAGCGGACAAGCAGCGTATTTAGGATTTTTGAAGCCTTTATACATTACCTGTAGGATAGAATGGCAAACATCTAAACCAATAAAATCTGCGAGTTGTAAAGGCCCCATTGGATGTGCCATTCCTAACTTCATCACAGTATCTATTTCATAAACTCCGGCAACGCCATTGTAAAGGGTTTCAATTGCCTCGTTTATCATAGGCATAAGAATTCTATTTGCAACAAAACCTGGATAATCATTCACTTCAACCGGACTCTTGCCTAATTTTTCTGAAAGGTCCATTATGGTTTTTGTTACCTCATCACTGGTATTATAACCACGAATGATCTCTACCAATTTCATTACTGGCACCGGATTCATAAAATGCATCCCGATAACACGAGAAGGATTAGAGATCTTAGAAGCTATTTGAGTGATGGAAATAGAAGAAGTATTGGTAGCTAGTATTGTGTTTTCATCACAATTAGAATCTAATTGATCGAATATTTTTAATTTAAGATCTTCATTTTCTGTTGCAGCCTCTACCACCAAGGAAACACCTTTCACTCCAGAAGGAATATCAATATATGTTTTAATATTCTTTAAAGTAGCGATTTTATCGGCTTCTGTGATCGACTCTTTAGCAACCATTCTATCTAAGTTCTTGGAAATAGTTTCCAATCCTTTTTGAAGGCTCTCTTTAGAAATGTCTATTAAATTAACTTTGAATCCACTTTGTGCAAAGGTATGAGCAATTCCATTACCCATTGTTCCTGCACCTATAACTGCGATATTTTTCATTCTATATTTTTTATTCGGAAAACCATTTTTACCTGTCTCCCGATATATTTATAATTTAAAACTTTCTATAACCATATTAGCCACTTTTAAGGCTAATGCCCCTTGTTCTAAAGAAACTACAGGGGTTGTGTTATTGTTTATGGAATAAGCGAAAGATTCCAACTCATCTAAGATAGCATTATTAGTATCTATTTTAGGATTCTCGAAATAGATCTGTTTTTGAACACCTTCTGCATTTTGAAGGATCATCGCAAAATCGTCTGGAACTTTTGGAGCATCTTTCATTTTAACTACTTCACATTTGCGTTCAAGAAAATCTACAGAAATGTACGCATCACGTTGGAAGAAACGCGCTTTACGCATATTCTTTAAAGAAATCCTACTTGCAGTTAAATTGGCTACACATCCATTTTCGAATTGGATTCTGGCATTTGCAATATCTGGAGTTTCACTAATCACTGAAACTCCGCTAGCATATACATTTTTCACTTTTGAATCTACCACGCTTAAGATCACGTCTATATCGTGTATCATAAGGTCTAGAACCACCGGAACATCTGTCCCACGAGGATTAAACTCTGCCAATCTATGCGCTTCAATAAACATAGGTTGACCAATCTTATCTTTAACTGCTTTAAAAGCGGGATTAAAACGCTCTACGTGTCCTACTTGTCCTTTTACCTTGTGATATTTTGCTAGTGAAATAAGTTCTTCCGCTTCCGCGTAGGTAGAAGTAATAGGCTTTTCAATAAAGAGATGCTTTCCGGCGGTTATGGCTTTTTTGGCTATTTCGAAATGGGTAATAGTGGGTGTAACTACATCTATCATATCTACTGCAGCGATCAAGGCTTCAGCAGTTTCAAATCTCTTATAACCAAATTCCAATTCTATTTCCTTAGCTCTTTGTTTGTCTCCATCATAAAATCCAATCAAATCATATTCAGAAGATTGTTGAAGCAGTTTTAAATGGATCTTACCCAAATGTCCTGCACCAAATACACCAGCTTTTAGCATGTTTTCACGTTTTGAACAAAAATAGTATTTCTTGAGTTAAAGCCAATACCATTTTGGTTGTAAATGAATTAAGGCTAGCGTTAAATAATAATTAAAACTTACTTGGAAGGCTAGTGGTAGATTGTTTAATTTTATGCCATAAAAGGAATTTTAAGCGTTGAAGGATACATTTAGACATAAAGGAAAAAGACAGCAATTGGCAGCAATTGTGGAGGCAAAAGGGGTAAAGGATAAAAAGGTCTTGGCCGCAATAAATAAAATTCCTCGTCACCTATTTATGGATAGCAGTTTTGAAGATCATGCGTATCAAGATAAAGCCTTTCCTATAGCTGCAGATCAAACCATTTCTCAACCTTATACCGTTGCATTTCAAACTGAATTGTTAGAGATCCAAAAAGGGGACACGGTATTGGAGATAGGTACCGGAAGTGGTTATCAAACGGCTGTTCTATGCGAGCTTGGAGCTAAAGTTTATAGCATAGAGCGCCAACGTGAACTGTATAAAAAAACCAAAGTTTTCCTAGCTAATATTGGATATAGACCAAAATATTTAAGTTTTGGAGACGGTTATAAAGGTTTGGAAGAATATGCGCCTTACGATAAGATAATAGTTACTGCTGGTGCTCCTTTTGTACCAAAACCTCTATTAGCACAACTAAAAGTTGGTGGAAGATTGGTAATTCCAGTTGGCGAGAATGTACAGGTAATGACACTTTTCGTGAGAAAATCTAATATAGAATTCGATAAAAAAGAATTCGGCGATTTTAGATTTGTTCCTCTTTTGGAAGATAAAAATTAAATCCCTCATTGAGGGTTTATTCTTTGTTTTAATGTAAATAATTTTGTCTGTTCGAGCGCAGTCTAGAACTTCTGCACTGAATATATAGGTTTCGACTCCGCTCAACCTGACAAGCTTTCTACAAGTTTTGAATTCTAACAGAAAAAATATTCTACATTTTTAGCTTTACTCAAAAATCCCCAGAAATTTTAGTCCAAATATAAAAGCGCCTTCTTGTTTTCCTTGGTAGTTGGAGACCACATAATCTAACCTTAGCAATCTGTATTTCCCAAATCCTAAATTATCTATTCCAAAAGAGAATTCTGTATATGGATCATTATCTTCTATAGAAAGTGCATGCGCGCCTAAGATCAAATTATAGTTCAGTTTATTAATAAGCGGTAATTTTCCTAAAATCCAGCCTTGAAAATCTTGCTCGGCATGAAATTCTAAAAAGTTATTTTTTGTACTTAATTGGTAATACGGTAATAAATGGAATTTGTTGAGGTAATATCCATTTCCAATTCGGGTTTGATTTCCGTTAAAATGTTGGTAATCTAAAAAGGAAATTTCCTTGTCATCCAGAAATGCACCACCTTTAAAGGTATAAGAAAAATTACCTTTATTACCCAGTTTTACTGTTTGTACCAAGGCAGCTCTAACTTGATTGAAGTTATAATCGTCCACATTAGATCCAAAACCAGTTTCGTAAGTAAGCCATAGGCTTGGGAATTTGTTGGATGGGATATTTACCTTACTATCTGGATAACTTAAATACTTCTGACCAAAATTAATTCTCCCGGTCAAGTTCATTTTAAAGATGTGGTGATCTGTGAAGGGGGCACTTTCAAAATTATTTGGCTGCAAAGGATCGTTGGAAGTGTATTGCACATCTTCCCGGTTAACCCAAGAATTATCGCTGGTATTAAATAATGAGTTACGCTGTTGATAGCTTATATCTGACATTAAATAGATTCCATTTACCAATTCCTGCTGATAAGAGACCTCTGCAAATTGGCGCTCATACAACTTGAGGTAATTACGTTCGAAGAAAAGGCTGGATATATCATTTATACTTGCCGAAATTGGATTGGTGGTGTTTATCTGTTTAGTTTCAGAACCTGCTTCAATAGTTAATTGTGGTTTTTTAATATTGTTGAATTTCATTTGAAAGCCTGCCTTAATTCGAAATCTTTCATCAGAAAAACCATAATTCATCGTAGAGTAAAGCTTCCAATATCTGCTAAAAGTGTCGTCTAAATTTTTTCTGAAGGAGATAGTTGAAGATGAATTGAATCCTTGCACCGTATTAAAATGAGTTCCAAAGAGAGGAGAAGAAATGCTAAAATGTTGTTTTTTATAGGAGTTACTGTAATCTATCCCAAATAACAGATCGGTTACAGAAAATTTATTTTGCACCTGATCTATAGAATCCAAATAGGTCTTGGAACTTCTAAGGCTTTGAATGCTATCCTTCTTTACATAATCTGTCAACTCTTCGCTGGTTAAAGGTACCGGTCTTATTTTATTCCAATACAGAGAGTCCTTTTTGTTGGCTTGATCTGCAAAAGTGAGCACTTCCTTTGTAAAAGTTCTTTTATCGAAATCTGGAGAAAAATTATAGTTGCTATATACTGCAGTAAATCTTCCATCTCCAGAGATCCCGAACATGGCGAAACTAAAATCTACCGATTGTGATATTTTGATCCAAAATTTATATTCTTCAGAATATTTAAAGTTTTGGGTAAAGGTTAGTTCTTCTATTGGAGGCACCTGTATGGCTTGTCCTGTTGTAATAAGTTCGGTTCCAAAGATCTGCCAGGAATCTTCTACGATATAAATGAATCCGCTAAAAACCCGATCTTTGGGCCGCTTTGGTATTACGTTTATCTTATTTATTAGTTGCCCGTTACTGTCGTAAAAAACTCCTTCTAATTTATAATTGTAATAATTAAAACCATAATCTGCTATTGGAGATACGATCTCTGCATTTATATTCACTGTGTTGTTATAAAAGGAAAAGTCAGATTCTTCAGCAGAATTTAAACTGAAGCCATTATCGTTCCCACTTACTTTAGAGGCGATAATTTTTTCCTTAAAATCGTCTGGAGCTTTATAGGTAATTTCAGAAATGGTTTCACTCAAGTAAATAATTCCGCTTCGGGTAGAATCTAATCCGCCGCCCAGATCTCCAATATCCTGACCAAGAATTTTTTCTGGAGCATTTTTTATTCTCCACAATCCTCGTGAGTAATAATTGGCGGTATATTTTTCAATCTTAGCAAGGTTTACTTTCCTGCTGACTATGGCATTTCTAATAATTCTATCTGCAGGGTTTTCGTTGGAATTTATGGTAACCTCATCCAGATTTGTAGTTGCAGAAGCTAATTGTACATCTAGTTTAAAAGGGAATTTTTGGATGTCTATCTTTTTCTTTAAGGTTTCAAAACCAAGGAATTGAAAGATTAAAGTGTATTCTCCCGTTTGTGAAAGCTTCAGCTCAAAATCCCCATCTTCATTGGTAGTGGTTCCATTTTTACCATCTTCCGTATAAATATTTACATAAGGCAAAGGTTCCTTATTAATATCTTGAACAGTACCTATTATTTGGGCTATAGAAATCTGAGAAAATAGTAGGGTGAAAAGGAAAAATTTAAAATTGCCTTTCATAGAGCTAGTTTATCCTTGCAAAATAGGCAATTTAGTAATTTGGGAGTGTCTTAATTAAAGTCTTTTTTAATTCGGTCTAATCTTCGTTTACTTTCTCTATCCTTAATAGTCTCTCTTTTGTCATAAAGCTTTTTACCTTTTGCTAAGGCAATTTTAAGCTTTGCAATTCCGCGATCGTTTATAAAGAGATTTAGCGGAATTATGGTAAGTCCAGAATTCTTCACCTCTTTCTCCAGTTTGCGAAGTTCCCGCTTTTGCATAAGCAGTTTTCGTTCACTTTTAGGATTATGATTAAAATGTGTGGCGTGGGAATACTCTTCTACATGCATGTTGATCACAAAAAGTTCTTTGTTCTGAAATTCACAAAAACTCTCTGTAATAGATGCTTTCCCTAAGCGAATAGCTTTTATTTCTGTACCCGCAAGTTTTATCCCTGCAACAAAGGTTTCCAGAAATTCATATTCAAATTTCGCTTTTCGGTTCTTAATGTTAATAGTATTCTTCATAGAGGCACAAAAATAGGAAGGTTTCTTTAGAAATTCCTATAATGATTTTGTAAAGTTTAAGGTTTGGGCATTCCCAAACACAGATATTGGAATGGACAATGTAAGGCTAATTGAGTTTTTGAGTCTTAATATAAAATTAGAAAATCTTAGAAATTCTATTATTGTAATTTTTTTATCTTAGCACATATTTAAAAATTGATATGAAACACCTTTTAATACTCGTTACCATACTGCTTTTAGCATCTTGTCAAGAAGAAAAAGAACAGTTTTCTGCAGAAGAAATTATAGATAAAACCATTGCTCAGGCTGGAGGCGATAACTATAAAAAAGCGACTATAGAATTTATGTTTAGAGAAAACAAATATAAAAGTGTTCGCAGTGGTGGTGAATTTCACTTAGAAAGAGAAATTAAGGATTCCGTGAAATCTTACCGGGAGGTGATTAGCAATACCGGATACCAACGTTTTTTAGATGACAGTTTAGTAGCTGTACCAGATAGCATGGTGGTAAAATATACAAGTAGTATTAACTCGGTGCATTATTTTGCGCATTTGCCATACGGCCTTAACGATAAAGCAGTTAACAAGAAATTAGTTGGAGATGCCGAAATTAATGGGAAAGCATATTACCAGTTAAAAGTTACATTTAGTCAAGATGGTGGAGGACAAGATCACCATGATGAATTTTTATATTGGATAAATAAAGACGATTATACCATAGATTATTTAGCGTATAAATTTCATATAAATGAAGGAGGGCTTCGTTTTAGGGAAGCTTTTAATCCAAGAGTGATTGGTGGAATTCGATTTGTGGATTACAGAAACTACTCCTTGGAGGATTTTAATACAGATCTTTGTGGGTTAGATGAGCTATTTGAAGAAGGAAAACTGGAATTGCTTTCTACTATTGAAACGGAAGATATTCAGGTAGAGTTGAAAAAGTCTTAATTACTTATTTCTTATCATGCTAAGATATATCCCTTATTAATAAGATCAGATTTATTTGAGACCTCATGTTTTATACCATCTTTTAATAGGATGTTAGCATCACTTATTTCTAGCACATCGGTGTAATAATGATCTGTAAGTAAGATCCCTTTAGTCTCTTTTAGCTTCAGTAATAATTGCTTTATAAGATCGATGTGTAATGGTTCTAACATAGTAAATGGTTCATCCAACATTAAAAAAGGGTGATTTAAAGAGCCAATAAGTAAGATCTCTAAATACCGCAGCTCACCCAAAGAAAGTTTTCCAACCTTAAGAGTTTCAAATTTAGATACCCCCGGAGCATAAAATACTTTATTTTGTTTCTCCTCCTCGTCACAAAACATAGAGATCACATTTCTCACTTTCATTCCTTTTGGGAGAAAACTTTCCTGAGGCAAATATCCAATTAGCTGTTGCGGAATTATTTCTTTTACAGGAATTATTTCTGAATCTATTTTTATTTGAATATGATTGGCAACTAAGGTTCCAAATATCATTTTTAATAAGCTGGATTTTCCGCTACCATTTCTTCCGAAGATTCCCAAGATCTCTCCCATATTTAACTCGAAAGCAACATCTTCTAAGAGTCTTTTTTTACCAAAAGATTTATATACGCCGCTTACTTTTAAACACGTCATAGATTAAAATAGTATTGCAATAATTAAAAATGGAATGGAGAGAATTAGGTTTAAAACACAAACTATCTTTAGTAATTTCGGTTTAGACAGCCCCAGATTAAAATATAGATTATACTCATTTTCTTTGAAATGTTTAAATGCAAATCTTCCCACCAGAATTCCCAGCGTGCAAAACATAAATATTCCCCAATACCTGTTATCTAGTAAGTACATAATGAAGATTGAAAAAGTTATATTCACAACGTTTATATCGAGATAATAACTCCAAATGGCTCTAATATTCATTTGCAATTCCTGTTGAATTAAAAATTAGCAGTAAAGTTAAGTATTTAATGAGGATTAGTGTTTTGTTTTAATAACCATCTTGCTTAAACTTTTTGAAGCTTATCTCTTTTTGGTAGAAGTATTATAAAATAAAGAGCTACCAAAAGAGTTACACTTCCGGTGGCTATAAAAGCTGGTCCAGAACCAAAATAGAACCAAACTAAGCCTGTCCATCCACTGGCTAATAATGCACAAATACTTTGAAATCCAGAATACGTTCCAATTGCAGTCGCAGTATCCTTGGTTTTAACAATATTACTTATCCAGGCTTTCGAAATTCCATCGGTGGTAGCGGCAAATATTCCATAAATGAAGAAGCTTATAAAATAGGAGGGAAGATCCAGTGCGTTTGCCATGCTAAAATAAACCGAAGTAAAAAGGAGGAGACCAATTATATAAATAATTGGCAAGCCAATCTTATCTGCCAAAACACCCAATGGAAAGGCGAAAATCGCATAGATGAGGTTGTAGAATATATAAAACCCAATGATCATTGGATCGTCTATCCCAGCCTGTTTAGCTTTTAATAATAAAAAAACATCAGAGCTATTTACCAAAGCGAAGATCAATAATCCTAGAACTACTTTTCGGTACATTTCGGGACTTTCTTTCCAATAATTGAGAAATGAAAAAAACGAAGTTTTTCTTTTTCGTATAATTACCACATCTCTTTTATCCTTTAGGTAAAAAGTAGCAAGAATTGCGAGTACGCCAGGTACAGCTGCAAAGTAGAAAAGTGTTTTATAATTCTCCGGGTAGTAATAAAGATAAACCAAGGCTAAACCAGGACCTATTACAGCTCCCAAGGTGTCCATAGATCTATGAAATCCAAAGATCTTTCCCTTAGTTTGTGGAGTAGCTTCTTCAGAAAGAATAGCATCTCTCGCTCCAGTTCTAATGCCTTTTCCTAATCTATCTAAGGTACGAAGTAAAAAGATCCAGAAAGGTAATATTAAGACTGCCATTAATGGTTTGGAAAGTGCACTTATAGTGTATCCTAATTGCACAAAAGGAACTCTTTTGCCGGAATTATCGGAGAGCTTTCCAAAATAACCTTTGCTAAGACCAGCCATAGCTTCGGCAAAACCTTCTAAAACTCCAATTAAAACTATGGAAAACCCAATGCTTTGCAAATAAATGGGGAGGATTGGATACAGCATTTCACTGGCCATATCTGTAAAAAGACTAACGATGGATAATATCCAAATGGTCTTGCTTATATATTTCAAAAGAGATTTAAACAGCTCATGGTTAACACGTATTTAGTTCGAATATTGTGAGAAGTATTATTCCATAGAATGAATACCAACCTTGTTACCTTCCGTATCTTCTAAAAAAGCAATAAATCCATTATTTCCAATATTGGTTTTAGCCATTAGAATTTTACCACCAGCTTTTTCTACTTTCTTAAGCACTTGTTCTAGATCTGGGTCTGCATTTAAATAAACAATAGTTCCCGTGATTCCAGGAATGTGATCCTTGCTTTCTGCTAAAGCTCCTGTAGCTTTTCCAGAATTGGATTCCCATGGAAAAAATGCCATCTTAGTGTTATAAATTTCATTTAGAGGCATCTCTATAGAAAATATATTTTCATAGAATTCCTTGCTTCTTAAAATATCTTTTGCTGGAATTTCAAACCAGTTGAGAGCGTTAGTAGAGTTATTCATAATTATAATTTTAAAAGAATTATTATTGAATTACAAATAGTTAAAATCTTGGTCTAGGGATTTATTCCAAAGCCTCCAAGGATTTTTAACTCTTTACATTTTTCTGGTGGAGCAGAAAATAATGGCATGGCTTGAGCGATAAGCTCATTTACACCTATCACATTTAATGATTGGCCATGATCTTCTTTTGTATCCCATATCTCTGTAGTCCAAATAGTTTCTGGATCATCATTGTCTAAACTTACAAGATACATCTGGCAGCCTTTAGCTGAAGAAACCAATTCTGACGCTTTTAGAAGAATGGAAGAGAGTTTATCTCGATTGCCCTCAGTTGACCTGAATTTAACACTGAGTCCGTATTTATACATAAGCAACTTTGTTGGTGGGTAATTATGATATGTCTTGTAGCAAGTTATTACATTAAAACATTTAATCAAAATACGGATTAAGCTTTTAATAAGGTATATAATTTACAACTATACTTCGGTAGAACAATCGAATTGTCTTAAAACCTTTATTTCATATACTTTTATCCGTTCCTTAATTATTATTTTTGTGGTTGGTAAACCTTTTAACTCAAAAGAAATTTATGTACTTACATTTTAATTTTTTATTTCTAATAGTTAATTCATTTTACCGCTGCGCAAATTAATTCCAGTATATAGAAAAGCTTTTAGGGAGCAAATAAAATCTGTCCATCCTTGAGTTTGTTGCATCGCTTTTGCTATTCCCTCTTCATTCTCTTCAAATGAATCCTCCCGGATCTCCATTTTCGTTTTATTTTTATCTTTCGAAAAAAACAGCATTGTTACTTGTGATTTTTTACCACTTACTTCCCAATTGAACATGATCTTCTCATTTTCAATAATTTCTATTACATTCACCTTAATTATCACATTATAATCCTTGAATTCCCATTCAATCTTAGCTCCTTCAATTAATTTTCCACTTGAATTCGAAACAAAATATTTTGTGATCTTCTCAGGTTCAATTACAGATTTATAAACCAGTGAAAACGGCTGCAGGATTATATCTGAAACTTTTACCTGTATACTCATTTATAAAATTTTTATATTAGAAGTTATGTGATTTTTTATTAGATCGATTATACTATTCATAAGAGCTCTATTAAAAAAGTCTGACTTTCATTTTCTTAAATTTATTAAGATCAAAAACATCTCCCATTAAAAATTTACCTGTCAGTTTAATAGGGTTTCGTTACTTTTTTGGCAGTTCGAAAATAAGGGTAATAATTTTTTCTGATTGAGCATGAGTATGATACTCTTGTTCCCATCCAAAAGGATATTTGTCATTTCTAATTTTTTATAGTTGTATGCTATTATAATAGATATTTCCCTTAGAGTCTATTATATAAGCAATCGAACTATTCCAGGAATGTTCTACCAATTTGGCATAACTAATAACTTTAAATTGGATTAAATACCTGTTTAAATATTCGCCTACTGATATAATCTTGTATTCTGTTACAACATATTCAAAATCGTCATGATAAATGCTTTCGTTTAAACCAACTTCATATTCTTCAGATTCAGCTTTGCATGAAAACAGAATTCCAGATAATAGGATAGAACCTATAATTAGTTTAAATACTTTCATTCTAAATAATTTATTTTAAAGATTGAATTCAATAATTATAAAAGCATTTAGGGGGTAGAAAGGTTAGGAATAATTTCCTAATTCGGAATTTCAAGTCTAATCAAGATAAACAATATAATAACTTAAAAATACGAAAAATGGATTGTATGAACAATTTTAAAATTTCATGAAATATAACACGTATCAACAGCATTAAATACTAGGATAACATAGCATTAATGAATTAGAATAATAGGAAGATGAATGGATATTATTTCGCGCGATTTGGGAATATTAATTATTGTTTAAAGAATATTTATACAAATCTGAAGGCTTTAGTAATGTTTTATAAATGGTTGGCGAATAGGTTTACGTGGGGATAGGATCTTTGAATTAAAAATAAATGAAGGGGTTCCAAATGCAGGCCTTAATTTACAGAGATCAATGTAATTTCGAAAATCAAAACAGAACCACCCGGAATACCACGGTAATTATTAGTACCATAAGCCAAATGTGCAGGAACTAGTAATAATCCCGAACCACCTTCTTTAAAATAAGTGATCCCTTCTGTCCATCCTTTTATAACTTGATTCAAGTTGAAGGAGATACCGTTAGATGTACTCTCATCGAAAACAGTTCCATTAAGAAAAGTCCCTTTATAAGCTACAGTAACATTAGAGCTTGGATTAGGTTGCTCTCCACTGCCTTCTGAATTTATCACATAATAAAGCCCAGAATCTGATCTTTGGGCATCTAAATTTTTTGCGTTGATATAGGCCGTGATTTCTTGTTCATTTTTTACTTTGTAATCTATAGAATCGTTTTCCGATTCGGTACTGTTACAACCTAAGATAATTGTACATATAACTGTAAGAAAAAAATATTTCATTGTTGTCTGATTTTTTAGAGCGCTAATATAGGAAATCTTAATGCTGGTTTTAATTTATAAAATTAGATAGCTTCAAATTATCCAGCATTAGAAACAGCCTGTAAATTAAGGCTTCAGAAAATTTACTTAAGGTTTTTAATGATATTTGCTTATTCCTTAATAGCGAAATAGAGTGAGGATTATAAGTTTTTAAATCCTAAATTATAATTTAATTATCTAGTAATTCCTGAAAACGTTCTAAGAATTGGGCAACATGAAAACCATCCATTAGTGCATGATGCACATTAATAGCAACTGGCAGCTTCATTGCTGAATCCTGAACATAACTCCTTCCAAAAGTGATCTTTGGTACACTATCCTTTCTCTTTAAATCTCGGGAATGCGTTAGCCCAGTAAGCTTATGCCAGGGAAAAGATGATATATGAATGCCATCTATTCGTTTTGCATCTTCATTGAAGCGAAGTCCGGTGGAATTTTGAACACTATCTATTTCAGACCTTAAGGAATCATGAAATATGGTGAAATCTGGATTAAATTCAGTAAAAGAAAAAGCAAAAGTCCCATCCTCTCTTGCAATTGTGGCTGCAGCATGAATCTCCTTACAAATAAAAACTTCGTTATCTATAATTCGGTATTTAAATTCTTCTAAAGAGTTGGCAGCTTCCAGAGTTTTATGAAGGTAGTAGGCAAAAAAGGAAATATTGTTCTTTTTAGCATATTCATAGGCTTTGGTGCAATCTACTTCAGAAACCACTCCAAAAAAAGGTTCATCGAAGGGACAGAAAAATTCAAAATGTTCTTTTCTGTTCCAGTTTTCAAGATCCAGTTTTTTCATCATAGCATGCACATTTTTATTGAGTTCAAAACTACTTATTTAAAACTCTATAGCAGATATTACTTCTAATATTATTGGCTGTCCTATACGCGATTCTATTTGTGCCTTGATCTTTCTCATTTCTTCTGCTTCGATAGCTTCTGCACTCACCAATTTTAAGGAGACCATTATTGGTTTTCCGGTTCTTACTTTTACATCTCTTAAATAGATCTTATCAAACTTAGTTCCTTCTAGTTTGGAAGTAATTCTGGCTTCTTGCTTAATTCTATTAAAAGATAAGGAAAGAGGAACCATAACCAGCACAATAATAACTAAGGTGTAGATCAAGCCCATTCTTGCTCGTTTAAACGGTGCGAAGCCTAACAGTAAAAAAGTGATTCCGGCAAACATGATAATACCGGCAAGGTTTGTTAGGTAAAGTAAGAATGCGCCGGAAAAAACTTCCCAATCCCACCAGCCAATTCCAATTCCGGCCACAGCTAATGGTGGTACTAAGGCAACAGCTATTGCTACACCTGCTAAACTTTTTGCGATACCTTCTTTTGCATGGGCATAGGCTGCTGCAATACCAGAAGCTACCGCTATGCCCATATCTAATAAGTTAGGTGTAAGACGGGCGTTTATCTCATTAGTGAGTATCTTTAATGGGATAATTATACTAACTGCCGCTGCAAAGATCAAGGCAACCAGAGTTCCAATTAAAATTGTAACAATTCCTGTTTTAAGCATATTCGTATCATACCTTACCATTCCCATAGAAAATGAAACTATGGGGGCAATAATTGGCGCAAGTATCATGGCTCCAATAATCACAGGGGAAGAGTCGCCAAATAATCCAAAAGTGGCTATTAAAGTTGCAAGGATCATCATGACTAAAAAAGAGGAACTTAGCTTAGCATTCTCTTTTAAAACTTTGAATAATTCCTGAAACTCCTCTGTAGTAGCTCTTGGTAAAAAGGGCATTTTTCGCTGAGTTAATTCTTCTCTTTTTTCCCCAGTTGGTAACTTGTCTATTTTAAGATTCTTCTTTTCATCTACTCCTTCATTTTTTGAAGCATATTCACTTTTTTGATATAGTTTTATTTCCCGATTATGTACATCTAGATCTATTTCTCTTGCAGTTAATTTCTCGCCATCTATAGAAAAATCTATAAGTTCTTCATTCTCGATCTTTAGGGTTGTAGTTTTAATATGTCCTATAAACGAAGGCAGTTGTGACTTGCTTGTAGTATTAGGTAGTAAGCTTTTAAATAAAAAAGCTAAAAGCTGAAAGATGCTTTGTGGTGCCAGAATAAGAATCTGAAATTTACCGTCGTTCATAACGCGATTATCGATAAGTCTTTTTGAAATAACCGAAGCAGCGGGATGTTCTACAGCAATAATTCCTAAGGCAGAAGTATGAACAATTTGTTCTTCGTCTGCACTTATTATAAAGGACTTATGGGATAACCCTGGTAATCTTTTTATGTTCTTTAAAAATTGAAATACTTCAGAAAGAAAACCTTGAGTTCCTTTTTGTTCTGAAAAAACTAAGACATCCCCAACATTTACAGATTGTAATACAGGGATACCATTGCAATAAAGCAGATCTAATTCATTTACTTCCTTTTTTTCTATGATGTCTTTAGCGATTTCCTCCATTTTACCTGAAACACCAAGACATTTAGTTGCTTTTTGTCCCTCTGGATGTGGTAGCAGAGTTAAGTTCCACTTTTTATTGGCGGACTTAAGTAAAAGATCTTTAAAATTCTCATCGGAGAGGTAGGAGACCAGTACCGATTCTTCTTCTGGATAAAATTGTTCAGAAATAGGGAGCGTAAGTAAAGTGAAATTAGATTCTTCGAAAAATGGAATTACATTATCTGTAATTTTTTCAAAATCGTCTGGGTGATGCACTAAATAAAACATAGTTGGATTGCTGCAATTATACTGCAAGATATTACTTTTGTAAAATTTCAATTTACATTTAACCAAACCTTGGGGAACCTACTCCTTCAAAAAGAAAACTATTTTGTATTTATAAGTCTATAAATTAAAATAGCTGCACGTTTAGTTAGATTTTCTATGGTGTTTAGATTAACTGTTTCCTGTGGGGTATGTGCGTTGGATCCCATAGTTCCTAATCCATCTAATGCATCTACGTAAGATGCAATAAACGAAATATCTGCTGCTCCACGCTTTCCGGGATCATAACCTTCTACTTTACCTTGTTCTAAGTCTTCGCTAACCTTGCTAAATAATTCCAGCAATTCCTGATTTCCTTTAGTAGGGGCCATAGCAGGATAGCTATCTGTGAATTTTATTTCGGCAGAGGTTTGTGGTAGATTATTACTAACAATTTCTCTCATTTTATTTCGAGTATTTTCTTTTTGCTCCTCAGAAATAAATCTTAAACCTCCTTTTACAATTGCTTTTTGAGCTACCACATTAGTTTTTCCAAATGCTTTTCCTTTACTCGTCATATCATCTATCTCCGCAAAAGTTCCCCCAACTAATACTCCGGGATTAAAAGTTAAATATTCTTCTCCTTTTACTTCAGTATAAAATGCATTAAGAATCCTAGACATTTCAAAAATGGCTCCAGCTCCTGTGTTTTCACTAAAAATACCTGAAGAATGTGCTCTTTTACCTGCAACTTCCAGTTCCCATCCCGAGGAACCTCTTCTGGCTATAGTTGCATTGTTATATCCAGTTGCGGTTTCAAAGCCAAGGGCTATGTCACTTTTCTTAGCAGCTTCAATTAAATCCTTTCTGCTAATACTTAGTGGATTTCCAGTGCTTTCTTCGTCCCCTGTAAAAGCAGCGATAATCTGAGCATCTTTTAAAAGTCCGTTTTCATGCAGTGCTTTTAGGGCAAAAAGAATTATCACATCACCACCTTTCATATCATTTCCTCCGGGAGCATGAGCAATGCTATCATTAATTTTTTCGAATTTTTGAAAGGGACTATCCTCTTCAAAAACAGTATCTAAATGTCCTATTAGTAATAGTTTCTTACCTTTTTCTCCAGTAGTTTCAGCAAAAAGATGTCCTGCTCGGTTCATTTCAGCGGGCATTTCCACCCATCTCGTTTTAAAATCTATACCATTAAAAGCCTCTTGAAATACCATTCCAACTTCTTTTACACCTTTAGGATTTAGGGTTCCGCTATTAATATTTACAACTTTCTCTAAAAAAGCAATGGCTTCAGCATTGTTATTTTCAATGCTTTCCAGAATTTTCTTTTCTTTTTTAGATACTATTTGAGCAGATGTAAAGGAAATACTGAAACACGTGAGAATAGTAAGAAGCTGTAATTTTAATTTCATAATTATAATTTTAAGAAATGGTAAGTTATAAGAATAATATTTCATTTAAAAACTTCAATTTAGTGTATTTATCTAAAATGCTTCCAGTGTCTAAAATTGAAGCATTATAAAATCAATAACCTCGGGGCAAGCCCACGAGGTATGAATTGGAAAATACTTTTAAAAACTCGAGGCAAGCCTCGGGGGAATTAAACCCTCAATGAGAGATTAAATTTCTATCACTATTTGGTTACTTATCAAATCCTCAAAAATCTCTCTTTTTCTTATAAGATGCGCTTCTCCATTATACCATAATACTTCAGCAGGACGGTATCTGGAATTGTAGTTACTAGCCATTGTAAAACAATATGCTCCAGCATTGCTAAAACTTAGCATATCTCCTTCTTTAATTTCAGAAATCCTTCTATTGGTAGCAAAAGTATCGGTTTCACAAATATATCCTACAACAGAATAAAATCGTTCTTTTCCCTCTGGATGTGAAATATTATTAATTGCATGTTGCGACCCATATAGCATCGGTCTAATTAAATGGTTAAAACCAGAATCGATCCCTGCAAAAACAGTGGAAGTGGTTTGCTTTATTACATTTACTTTTGCTATAAATTTCCCGGCTTCACTTACCAAAAATTTCCCGGGCTCGAAGGCAAGGGTTAGATCCCGGCCATATTCTGTACAAAATTCAACAAAACGTTCGCTTAATTTCTCGCCTAATTCTTCAATATTAGTTTCGATATCTCCAGGTTTATAAGGCACTTTAAAGCCGCTTCCAAAATCTATAAAATCCAGATCTGGAAAATGCTTAGCGGTATCGAATAAGATCTCAGAAGCATATAAAAATACCTCAATATCCAAAATATCACTTCCGGTATGCATGTGAATACCATTGATATGCATTCCAGTATTTTCTACAATCCTTAATAAATGCGGAATTTGATGAATCGAGATCCCAAACTTAGAATCTATATGCCCTACAGAAATATTGCTATTCCCACCAGCCATTACATGTGGATTAATCCTGATACAGACGGGTATTTTTGGATGTCTGGTTCCAAATTGTTCTAAAATAGATAAGTTGTCTATATTTATTTGAACACCAAGTGTGGTTACTTCCTCAATTTCTTCCAACGAAACTCCGTTAGGAGTGTATATTATTCTTTCTGGCTCAAAACCGGCTTTTAAGCCCAATTTTACTTCTTGAATAGAAACAGTATCTAGACCAGCTCCTAATTTCTTAAATAATTTAAGGACCGAAATATTCGAAAGTGCCTTTACCGCATAGTTAATTCTTAGATTTTCTATTGCTTTAAAAGCATTGGTAAGCCTATTGTACTGAAACTCGATTTTTTCTGCATCATACACATATACCGGGCTACCAAATTCAGAAGCTATATTTAAAAGGTTTTGATTATTCATTAACTTGTGTTTTACGCTGCAAAAATAACCGACATTTTTAATAAGAGATAACGAATATCAAAATAATACACATTCCTTATATCTGTTATATTTTATAATAGCTGCTCTTAAATGATTATATTAATCTTAAGCCTGAGCAAGAACGGGCGAGGCCCTTTTCTTTTTTATAATGATTACGCCAATAGCTATTAAAACTCCACTTCCTGCTAAAGCAGCACCTACTAAAGTGGCAGATGTAAATCCAAATCCCATGGCTATTGGTAATCCCGACAAATATGCTCCGGATGCATTTCCCATATTAAATGCACTCTGATTTAATGAAGAACCTAACATCTCAGATCCTTTAGACGAATTTATTACCACCATTTGAATAGGAGTGGAGATGCAAAAAGCCACCAATCCAATAAGAAAGGTCATAATTAATATATAAACGGGATCGTGCGCCAAATAGGTGTTGGCTATTAAAAGAACTACCATGGTGATTAGCGTGATTATTACTGCATAAATCGGACTGAACTTTTCTGCCAGTTTAGCGCCAATAATATTCCCAATTACCATTCCCACACCAGCAAGGATCATGGCATAACTTACCACACTTTCATCATGACCCGCAACATCAGTAATAAGTGGTGCTATATAACTGTACCAAGCAAAGAATCCTCCAGTTCCAACAGTGGTTAGTAAAATTACCATCCAAAGTTCCAGTTTTTTAAGCACCTTTAGATCTTTTTTAAATCCATCTGGAGAGGATTTGTCTAATTCTGGCATCCATAATTTTATACTTAGCATAGCAAGAAGACCTATAACTCCAACAAGTAAAAATGAAATACTCCAGCTATAGTGATGTCCTAAATAAGTTCCAAGGGGAACTCCTAGTACATTGGCCAAGGTTAAACCTGTGAACATTGTGGCAATGGCTTTTGCGGATTTTCCTGGTTTTGCGAGTTTTCCCGCAACCACAGCACCAATTCCGAAGAAAGCGCCATGCGGTAAACCCGAGAGAAATCTAACTGCAAGTAACATTTCATAGCTAGTTGCAAATGCTGAAAGGGTATTGAAAATAGTAAACCAAAGCATTAATAAAAGCAAGATCTTGTGAGCAGGCCATTTCCCGCCAATCGTTGTAAGTAAGGGAGCTCCTACCACAACACCAAGAGCATATGCTGCAATAAAATGCCCTGCTTCCGGGATACTTATGTTTAGGCTAAAGCAACATCTGGGAGAATACCCATGATCACAAACTCTGTCATTCCAATTCCAAATCCTCCTACTGCCAGTGCAATTAACGCCTTATTCATTTCGAAAAAATTAAGCATCAAAATTAAGGGAGAATTCCCATAAAGCATAAAATTATCTAAGGAAATCACGATAACGTTTAAGTAGTTTTGGAGCAAAATGAGCATAAACTAAGATGCTTAAACCGGGTTTTAATGTAAATGCAGTTATAACCCAAAAAAGATTGGTACAATACTTTTACATTTGGTACTTTTGCGTTCCGTAATTAATACTGAAGAAAAGCAGATTATGAACATACACGAATATCAAGGAAAAGAAATTTTGAACAGCTTTGGCGTACGCATTCAGCGTGGTATTGTTGCTCATAATGCAAAAGAAGCAGTAGATGCTGCCAAAAAACTTACAGAGGAAACCGGTACAGGTTGGCACGTAATTAAAGCTCAGGTGCATGCCGGAGGACGTGGTAAAGGTGGTGGAGTAAAACTTGCCAAAAACCTTAAAGAGGTTGAAGAAATTGCAGGACAAATAATCGGGATGGATCTGGTTACTCCGCAAACTTCTGCTGAAGGTAAAAGAGTTCACCAAGTTTTGGTTGCAGAAGATGTTTATTATCCAGGTGATAGTGAGCCAGAAGAATATTACATGTCTGTTCTTTTAAATAGAACTACCGGACGTAACATGATCATGTATTCTACAGAAGGTGGAATGGATATAGAAACTGTTGCTGAAGAAACTCCACATTTGATCTTTACTGAAGAAATTGATCCTTCAGTTGGATTACAGGGTTTTCAAGCGAGAAGAATTGCTTTCAATTTAGGTCTTAGCGGAAATGCATTTAAGGAAATGACGAAATTCGTAACTGCTCTTTATAAAGCATATGTAGAATCTGATTCGGCTTTATTTGAAATTAATCCTGTTCTTAAAACAAGTGACGATAAAATAATGGCGGTAGATGCTAAAGTAACTTTAGATGATAACGCATTATATAGACATAAAGATTACGCAGAAATGCGTGATATTCGTGAGGAAAATCCTGTAGAAGTTGAAGCAAGAAAAGTAGGACTTAACTATGTAGATCTAGACGGTAACGTTGGGTGTATGGTAAATGGTGCCGGACTTGCAATGGCAACTATGGATCTTATTAAACAGGCAGGTGGAGAACCAGCTAACTTTTTAGATGTTGGTGGAACTGCAGATGCAAAAAGAGTAGAAGAAGCATTCAGATTAATCTTAAAGGATGAAAATGTAAAAGCTATCCTTATCAATATCTTTGGAGGTATTGTAAGATGTGATCGTGTTGCACAAGGAATTGTAGATGCATATAAGAACATGGGGAACATAAATGTGCCTATTATTGTTCGTCTACAAGGTACTAATGCAGATATTGCAAAAGAAATTATAGATAATAGCGGATTGGATGTACAGAGTGCTATAGAATTCCAAGAAGCAGCAGATAAAGTACAAGCTGTTTTAGCTTAAACTTTTCTTACACTATAAAAAAGTCCCAAGAAATAATCTTGGGACTTTTTTATTTTATAATTGTTTCCAAACCATTAACTCTCATTCTTGGGCTCTGGTTTACTTTTTTTAGGCATTGGTCCACGCATATGAATAACGAGCCCATTCAAGAAATTTCTTAAAAATTGATCCCCACATTCTACATATTTTGGGTGATCTTCATTTCTAAAGATTGCACCAAGCTCACTTTTGGTAACCTTAAAATCTACCAGTGCACATATATGTACAATATCTTCATCACGCAATTTTAGCGCAACTCTAAGTTTTTTAAATGTATCGTTATTTGTTAATCCCATAGCTACAAAAATAAACATTTTAATGAGCACGCCGAAAAATTGCTAGATGAATTATCCTTAGTGCTCGTTAGATCTAAAATCTGGATAAGCAGTCATTCCATGTTCATGTTGATCTAAACCTTCCATTTCTTCTCTTTCTGAAACTCTTAAACCAAGGGTTGCTTTTATTACATATAGTATTAGGAAAGTGGTGGTAATACAAAATGCTCCGATTATACCAATGCCTTCTAATTGAATTAACAACTGATCCCATCCTGCCATTTTTCCAAATATTCCAACAGCAAGTGTTCCCCAAATTCCGCAGATAAGATGCACAGCAATAGCTCCCACCGGATCGTCCAATTTTAATCTATCTACCACCGCAACTCCAAATACAATAATAATCCCTGCTAATATTCCAATAATTACAGCATCGTTTGGTGACATTTGATCTGCTCCGGCAGTAATTCCTACCAATCCACCTAAGATCCCGTTCAAGAACATGGTTATGTCGTAATTTTTATATCGAAAAGTAGAGAATAGGAAGCAAGAGATTCCTCCTGCAGCTGCTGCAAGCGAAGTTGTTACTAAAACTAGAGAAGTAACTCCCGGTTCTGCCGAAAGTACAGAGCCTCCGTTAAATCCAAACCATCCTAGCCACAGGATAAGTACTCCGGCAGCTGCTAAAGGTAAATTATGTCCTGGTATTGGTTTAGGTCTCATATTCTCATCAAATTTTCCAATTCTTGCGCCGAGTAAGTATACTGCCACAAGAGCAGCCCAACCTCCCACAGAATGAACCATAGTAGAACCAGCAAAATCGTAAAAGCCTAGTTTGTCTAAAAATCCGCCTCCCCATTTCCAGGAACCAACTATTGGATAGATTAATCCAACATAGATTACTGTAAAGATCATGAATCCACCAATTTTTACACGCTCAGCAACCGCACCAGAGACTATAGTAGCTGCAGTTGCTGCAAACATTCCTTGAAATAGAAAATCTGTCCAGTAGGTATATCCACCATTGGCATATTCAATTCCAAGACCATTTTCTGGAAGTGATAATCCAAAACCTGCAAATTTTAAGATGCCGGCAGAATCTTCTCCAAAACCGGGATACATTAAATTGAAGCCGCCTATGTAATACATTAAAAGTCCGGCGCAAATAATAAATAAGTTTTTAAATAAAATATTGATAGTATTCTTCTGACGAGTAAGTCCAATTTCCAAAAATGAAAACCCAAGGTGCATAAAAAACACCAAGCCTGTACAAATCATCATCCAAACATTGTTCGCGGTAAATAAAGCTGTATCCATAGTGAGTTTTATACTTAGAATTTTAAATTAGTAGAGGGTTTCGGTACCCTTTTCCCCGGTTCTTATTCTATAAGTCTCTGCTATTTCAGAAACAAATATTTTCCCATCTCCGACTTCCCCGGTTCTTCCGGCTTCAAGAATTGCATTGATGGTGTCTTCTTCAAATTTATCTTCCACTACTATAGATAAATATCTTCTTTGGATGTCGCTAGTACTGTAGGAAACACCTCGGTATACGCTACCCATTTTTTCATTTCCGAGTCCGGTAACATCCCAATAAGAGAAAAAATTTATACCCTTTTCATGTAATGCTTTTTTTACTGCCGAAAATCTTGATTTTCGGATGATAGCTTCTATTTTTTTCATTGAAGTATAGATATAGAGTTTAAAATTTGAATTTTTACGAGGTGTAAATTATAAAAATATTCGATCACCCCTATTTTATTATGGGGTAATGTTTAAAAATTGAAGCATTATTATGTGGTAAGGGTATTTTTTAAGGGGTGTGTAATTTGAAACTAACTATTTATTAGATAATTATTAAATTCTTTATGATTAGAACTTTCAAAATTTGGAAAATCTTGTTTTGATTGAAAAATCTATGCTTAAAATTTAAAAAAATGATCAAAATAGCCTTTTTGATTTTTGTTTCAATTGAAGGGAATGAAAAAAAAAGTTAAAAATAGATTGCGAATAATTTAATTAAAACCAAATTATTTATTTAATTAATTATTAAAACACCTTTTTTTATTAAATATATAAATTTTAAAATCAGTTTATTAAATATTATTCAATATTGAGTTTATTCTCTACTTTGGTAAGAATTAGGATGAAAAATTGAAGAAAATATGAAAGAGAAACAGGGCCTATATTCACCCGAATTTGAACATGAAAATTGCGGAGCAGGGTTTATATGCAATCTGAAAGGAAAGAAATCTAATGATATTATACATAAAGCCTTAGAGATTTTAGAAAAATTGGAGCATCGAGGTGCTGTAAGCAGTGATGGAAAAACCGGCGATGGAGCGGGAATTCTAATAGATATACCGCATGACTTTTTTATAGAGAATTGCGATTTTGAAATTCCAGAATCTAGAGAATATGCTATGGGGAATGTTTTTTTACCCAGAAAAGCCAATCAGCGTGAATATTGTAAAAGGATCTTTGAAGAGCAAATTAAGATTAAAGGATTGGTTTTATTGGGCTGGCGAAATGTTCCGGTAGATAATGAACACCTTGGAGCCATCGCTGCGGAAGTTGAGCCTTTTATAGAGCAGATATTTATTGGTAAACCTGAAGATGGACTTGATGATCAAAAATTTCAGATCCAACTTTTTGCTGCCAGAAAGGTAACAGAGCATATTATTTTAAAATCTAAATTATCTGAAAGAGCCTATTTTTACGTGCCTAGTCTATCTACAAAAACATTGATTTTCAAAGGGCTTTTAATGCCAGAAGATATCAAGTTCTATTATAAAGATCTCTTAGATCCAAAGGTTGTTACAAGACTCGCGCTTGTACACCAAAGATTTTCAACCAATACTTTTCCAACTTGGGATCTCGCGCAACCCTTCAGATATATGTGTCATAATGGGGAGATCAATACGCTTCGGGGGAATATTGCCAGAATGAGAAGTAGAGAGGAGTTATTAAAAAGCGATCTTTTTGATGATGATTTGAAAGAACTATTTCCTATAATATTAAAAGGGAAGTCAGATTCTGCATCTATGGATATGGTAGTAGAATTATTGCTGATGTCTGGTAGGTCACTCCCGGAGATCATGATGATGTTGATACCTGAAGCCTGGGAGAAACATAAGGAAATGAGTGAAACCAAAAAATCTTTCTATGAATTTAATAGTTGCATCATGGAACCTTGGGATGGACCGGCTTCTGTACCGTTTACAGATGGAGATTATATAGGTGCAGTGTTAGATAGAAATGGGTTAAGACCTTCAAGATATTCTGTAACCAAAGACGATTACGTTATTATGTCTTCAGAAACAGGAGTGCTAGATCTAAAACCAGAGAATATTGCTTACCACGGGAGATTGCAGCCAGGGCGAATGTTCTTGGTAAATATGAAAGAAGGTAGAATTATAAACGATGAAGAGATCAAGGAAAGAATTGCTGGAAATCATGATTATAAAAAATGGCTGTCACAAAATAGAATTCATCTAAAGGATATTCCATATAGACATGAGCCTTTAGAATTGGAAAAAACTCCAATCAACTTAAGAAAAAATATTTTTGGTTATACAAATGAAGATATAGAAACCATCATCTTACCAATGGCCGGTCAAGGGAAAGAGCCAATTGGGTCTATGGGAACAGATACTCCTTTAGCGGTGCTTTCAGAGAGACCACAATTATTGTACAATTACTTCAAACAATTGTTCGCACAGGTAACCAATCCGCCTTTAGATGGAATTCGTGAAGAATTGATCACAGATCTTAGCCTTACTTTGGGAGCAGATTCAAATTTAATGAAGATCTCTCCAGATTATTGCAAGAAGATCATGATCCAGAATCCGGTAATTTCAAAAGAAGACTTAGATAAGATCAAATATTTTGAGCACCCAGATTTTAAAACGGTGAGCATTCCAATTCTTTATAAAGCAGAAAAAGGACTCAACGGAATTGAAGAAGCGCTAGAAGTTATGCTGAAAACAGCTTCAGATAAAATAGATGAAGGCTATTCAATTTTGATACTTTCGGATAGAGGTGTAGATAAAAACATGGCTCCAATACCTGCCTTACTGGCTTGTTCTTATTTGAATAATGGTTTATTTAAAATAGGTAAAAGGTCTAAAATGAGCTTTATAATTGAATCTGCTGAACCGAGAGAAGTGCATCATTTTGCCTTATTATTCGGATATGGCGCCAGTGCTATCAATCCATATTTAGTAAATGAGATCATAAATGAACAAATTGAAGAAAAGAACCTTAATAATATAGGTTTTGTTGATGCTGTAGAGAATTATAACAAGGCAGTAGGGAAGGGTGTAGTCAAGATCATGAATAAAATTGGCATTTCCACCCTTAATTCTTATCGAGGTTCTCAGTTATTTGAAGCTTTGGGACTCAACTCTTCATTAATTGACAAATACTTTCCAAACACCCCAAGTAGAATTGAAGGTATTGGCTTATACGAAGTAGAAAAAGAAGTTGCAAAAAGACATTTAAGGACATTTAAAGAGAGAAACATCCCTGGTTCTATAGGAATGGAAATAGGAGGTGATTATCGTTGGAGAAGAAATGGAGAAAAGCATATGTTTAATCCAATGACCATTGCAAAATTGCAAGAGTCTGTAAGAACCAATAATCCAGCAACATATAAAGAATATGCGTCGCTTATTAATGAGCAGTCTAAACAGTTAATGACTATTAGAGGAATGTTTGAATTCTCTAATTTTGATCCCATTCCGTTATCTGAAGTGGAACCTTGGACAGAGATTGTTAAACGCTTTAAAACTGGAGCCATGTCTTACGGTTCCATAAGTAAAGAAGCTCATGAGAATCTTGCCATTGCGATGAATAGGATAGGAGGAAAGAGCAATAGTGGAGAAGGAGGAGAAGATTCAGAAAGATTTTATAAAAACGCCACTGGAGATTGGGCGAACAGTGCCATAAAACAAGTGGCTTCAGGAAGATTTGGAGTTTCAAGTAATTATCTTACCAATGCCACCGAAATTCAGATCAAGATGGCTCAAGGTGCGAAGCCAGGTGAGGGAGGACATTTACCAGGATCAAAAGTGAATAAATTTATTGCTAAGACTAGAAATAGTACGCCCTATGTAGGACTAATTTCTCCGCCACCTCATCACGATATTTATTCTATTGAAGATCTCGCACAGCTTATATACGATCTTAAATCGGCAAATAGAGAAGCCAGAATTAATGTGAAATTGGTTTCTGAAGTTGGGGTTGGAACAGTGGCTGCCGGTGTTGCTAAAGCTAAGGCAGACGTCATTTTAATTTCAGGATATGATGGAGGAACAGGAGCTTCGCCATTAACATCGCTGAGACATGCGGGATTACCTTGGGAATTAGGAATTGCTGAAGCTCAGCAGACCTTAGTTTTGAACGATCTGCGAAGCAGGATCAGGTTAGAATGCGACGGACAATTAAAAACCGGGAGAGATGTAGCTGTAGCTTGTCTTTTAGGTGCCGAAGAATTTGGTTTTGCTACAGCCCCGCTGGTAGCTTCAGGATGTATAATGATGAGAGTTTGTCATTTAAATACATGCCCGGTTGGTATTGCTACTCAAAATCCTGACTTAAGAAAGAAATTTAAGGGCAAGCCAGAACATGTAGTGAACTACATGTATTTTATTGCTGAAGAGTTGAGGGAGATCATGGCTCAGTTAGGATTTAGAACGGTGGATGAAATGGTGGGTCAGGTTCATAAATTGAACAGAAATAAAGCGATAGATCATTTTAAAGCAGCAGGAATAGATCTTTCTCCTATACTTCATAAAATTGAAACTCCACAAGGGGTAGATATCTACAATACAAGATCTCAAGATCATCAACTGGAAAAATCTATAGATTTTGAAATTATTGAGTTGGCACATACCGCTCTATTTAGAAAAGAAAAAACAGTATTAGATCTTGAAATTCATATTACAGACAGAGCTGTAGGCGCTATCTTAAGTAATGAAATTTCTAAGATCTATGGAGAACAGGGCTTGCCGGACAATACTTTAAAGATCAATTTTAAAGGTGCTGCCGGTCAAAGTTTTGGAGCATTCGCAACCCGAGGTTTAACTTTAAAGATAGATGGTAATGCCAATGATTATGTGGGGAAAGGACTTTCTGGAGGTAGAATAATTGTAAAGATCCCTGAAGAATCTACACTAGAGGCAGAGAAAAATATCATTATAGGTAATGTAGCTCTATATGGCGCTATAGAGGGGGAAGCCTATTTTAACGGTATGGCAGGAGAGCGTTTTTGTGTTAGAAATAGTGGAGCCCAGGCTGTAGTTGAAGGAATTGGAGATCATGGTTGTGAATATATGACCGGTGGAATTGCTGTTATTCTGGGAGAAACAGGAAGGAACTTTGGAGCAGGTATGAGTGGAGGAATTGCGTATGTTTTTGATGAAAACGATTCGTTTAAAAAGAATTGCAATACAAGTGATCTAAACTTGGAGCCAGTTACTGAAAGTGAAGATCAGGAGCAATTACATCAATTGATTACCAATCATTATAATTATACACAAAGTAGGCATGCTCAAAGGATTTTAGAAAACTGGGAAACTAGTCTGAGTAAATTCGTGAAAGTTTTACCGGAAGAGTACAGATTGGCATTGATCAGATTAGAAGAGGAAAAATTAACAGACATAACGGAGTAAGAAAATGGGAAAGGTAACAGGATTCTTGGAATTCAAAAGAAAGTCAGAAGATTATGAACCGGTTGAGAATAGACTTGATAATTATAAAGAATTTACGGTAAAGCTAAAAGAATCTGAATTAAAAGATCAGGGAGCCAGATGTATGGATTGTGGTATTCCTTTTTGCCATAGTGGTTGTCCTTTAGGCAATCTAATACCAGATTTTAATGATGCGGTTTACCAGGGTAAATGGCAAAAAGCAGCCGAGATTTTACATGGTACCAACAACTTCCCGGAGTTTACAGGAAGATTATGTCCGGCACCTTGCGAAGAAGCCTGTGTGCTTAACATCAATGAAGATCCGGTAACCATAGAAAATATAGAGAAGAACATTGCTGAAGAAGCCTTTAAAAATGGTTGGGTGAAGCCTCAAATTCCTGAACATAGAACTGGTAAAAAAGTAGCAGTTATAGGCTCTGGACCGGCGGGTTTAGCTGCAGCACAACAACTAAATAGAGCTGGACATGAGGTGACGGTTTATGAAAGAGATGAGAAAGTTGGAGGCTTGCTTCGTTATGGAATTCCAGATTTTAAGATGGAAAAGAAGGTTATAGACCGGCGTTTAGAGGTGCTGGAGGAAGAAGGTATCAAATTTATAACTAATGCTCATGTGGGGAAGAATGTTCCCATTGAGGAAGTTAAATTAAATCATGATGCTATTGTACTTTGTGGTGGAGCTACGGTGAATAGGAAATTACCCATTAAAGGTGCACATTTAAAAGGTGTGCATCAAGCAATGGATTTTTTATCTCAAAATAATAGGAGGGTAGATGGTCTTGATTATTCCGGAAATGAAATCTCTGCAGAAGGAAAAAAAGTAGTAGTAATTGGCGGTGGAGACACGGGCAGCGATTGTATTGGAACTTCGTTTAGGCAAGGAGCAGAAAGTGTGCTTAATTTTGAGATTTTGAAAAAGGCTTCCGTAGATCGCACAGCAGATCAGCCTTGGCCATATTGGCCAATGAAACTTAGAACAACTTCTTCTCATGCTGAAGGTGCTGAAAGAGAATGGAGTATTTCTACCAAAGAGTTTATAGGGGATTCACAAGGTAATCTTGTTGGCTTGATCACCACAGAGGTAGAATGGACTCATAAATTAGGAGAAAGACCTCAATTATCTGAAGTGCCGAATACCGAAAAGAAATGGGAATGCGATCTTGCGTTGCTTGCTTTAGGATTCACGGGAAGTGAAACTACTTTGGCAGAACAACTTGGGTTAAAAATGGATGCTAGAACCAATATTCAGGCTTCAATAAATGATTATAAAAGCAATGTGCCGGGAATTTTTGTTGCTGGAGATATGAGACGTGGTCAATCCTTAATAGTTTGGGCAATTTCAGAAGGACGTGAGGCGGCGTATTATGTAGATAAATATTTAATGGGTTCTTCAGATCTGCCTCTTAAAGGAGATGGAGATCTGCCTAGAATTTAATATTTAATCCTCATGGGATTTAATTCCTATTATTTGCTCAATAATAGAGGTAAACATAGCCATTCCTGTTGGGATTATTTCTTCGGGAAAATCATAATCCGGATTATGCAGTGCAGGCGAGAGTTCTCCTGAGCCTAAACCAAACATTGCTGATTTATAATGTTTTGAAAACCAACCAAAATCTTCCCCAAATTTATAAGGATAGGCTTTATTATGTATTCTTAAATTATTCATTTCCGCAGCTTTTTGGATCAATTCATTGCAAAAGGGATCATTTTTGGAAGTTGGAAAATAATCAAACCAACCGGTTTCTAATTCTAGATGATGAAGCTGGCAAGTTTTGGTAAGTACTATATTAATAGCCGATTTCAACTTTTCCATGTGCTCTTCATCCCTAGTTCTAAGAGTAAAATGTAATTCCCCGGAACCTGCTGAAATTCCATAGGCTACTTGTCCCATTTTTATATGTACCGGAGTCAATAAGGTAAAATTTAGTTTTTCAGGATTTGAAATATTTAGCAGATAAAATTGTTTTATTATATCTGCAATTGCAAGTGCAGGGTTTACACCATTCTCTGGCTCTGAGGCATGAGATTCTTTTCCTTTTAAAAAGATACCCAAACTTTGCACGGTGGAAGAGAAATTGTTTTGAACTCTAATTATAGTATTTAATGGTTCTCCGGGAATATTATGCAAAGCAAAAACATAATCTGGCTTGAGTTTTTTGAATTTCTCATCTTCAATTATTGCCTTAGCTCCTTTGCCGGTCTCTTCTGCCGGTTGGAACAGTAAAATAATTTTCCCTTTATTAAAGGTTTGTTCTTTTATCCAATAGCTCAATCCGGCAACCATTGCCATATGTCCATCGTGTCCGCATTTATGGGAAATTCCATTTTTTTTAGAACGATATTCAAACAGGTTTGATTCTTCTATAGGCAGTGCATCCAATTCGCAACGAACTAGTATTACAGGTCCTTCCTTATCAAATGAATAGATTGCTGCAAGGCCATATCCACCAATACCCTCAATTAATTCTGAAGGAGGATTATGTGCCAAAAAATTTTTGATACGTTGTGCAGTCACAATTTCCTCCCCCGATAATTCGGGATGTTGATGTAGTTCTTTTCTTAATGCCCTAATCTTTTCCAACATGTTACTTCTAGCTATTTATATGGTTTAAAAGACTTGCTAAAATACATTTTATTCGACTCGTCTTATAATTTTAGTAGTGTGGAAGGTTGATGTTTAATTGCTCTGAACATTCTAAGATTGAAATTTAGCTGAATCTATTTTGAAATATTCCTAATAAATTAAACGCATTAATAATATTTACAAACAAAGCAGCTGAATTTATTTTTAACTGTTTTCTATAAGTAAGAATTTTCTGTTTAGTCAGATTTGATCATTAACTAAGGCTAAAATTAGCAACTAGAGCTAGCTGTTTTACTTATTAACTAGCGGTATTATTTGAAATCTGGGTTATAGTAGGATAGAGGTCTAAAATATTGTTCAAATTTGCAGATAAGTAATATTTATCTATAAACTTACAATTAGCAAATGCCGTAATTTGATAAAGGATATAAATAAGCTGTTTAATAAAAAATTATCTATGAACTCTGAAGATCTTCAATTATTTACCCTGACAAATAAGGCAGGTACTATTCTGGAAATATTAAATCTTGGCGCAGCTATTTTTAGTTTAAAAATGAAATCCGGTAAAGGGGATCTTATAAATGTGGTAGTAGGGCCTAAGCATAAAGAGGATTATCTTTCTAAAGAATATCTTCAGGAAAATATGTGTTTTGGCGCCTCTATTGGTAGATATGCAGGGCGAATATCTGAAGGAGAATTCATGATCGATGGAAAAGTTTTTAAACTCTACCAAGAAAATGGTGTGCATTTGCATGGTGGCACAAGCGGACTTCAGCATAAGATCTGGGATGTTAAATCTCAAACAACAGGTAAAGATCCATCTATCACTTTGAAATGTTTTTCTATAGATGGAGAAGAAGGATATCCTGGAAACTTAAGTGTGGAGGTTTGCTATACGCTTACTGAAGGGAACGAACTTAAAATTGAATACTCTGCTGAAAGTGATAAAATCACCATTCTAAATTTAACCAATCACACCTACTTCAATTTAAATGGAGAAGGAAGTGTTAAGGATCATGAGCTGCAAATTAATACTTCAGAAATTTTGGAGGTAGATGCTAAGCTTAGACCAACCGGGAAGTTACAAGAATTGACTTCTTCTCATATAAAGAATTTTTCAACTTCAAAAAGTATCGATAATATTGAAGTAGACGATACTTTTGTTTTGAATAAAACGAAATATGTTGGAGCAAGAGTATATTCAGAAAAATCTAAATTAGAGATGATCCTAATTACAGATCAGCCCTCGGTGGTCATCTTTATTCCTCATAGCCTACCAGATCATTGGGAATATAACACCAAAATAAGTAAACAATTTCCTTCGATTTGTTTGGAAGCACAAAACTTTCCAGACGCACCAAATCATGATAATTTTCCCACTTCGGTTTTAAAACCTGGGCATAAATATTTAAATAAAATCTCGTTTCAATTTAAGATTCTTTAGAAATGACATAGTGATAAGCGATTTTCTTTTAATAAAAAAGGCTGCAATAACTGCAGCCTTTTCAATTTTCTAAGTTATATAATATTACTCCATTATAGACCAAACACTATAGGAATTGGCAGGAGCTTCTATACTTACAGAGCCATTGGCTCCAACTGTTGGGGAATAAGAAGATTTGGTACTATAATCCATGATTTGTTTACCATTCCAAGATGTAGGGATCTCTCTTCTTTGCTTGGTATTAGCGATATTAATATATAATATCAAACCGGGATTAGTACTATTACCGCTACGTTTCATAATATATTCGTCCTTATCTATATGAAGTATTTCTAAACTTCCGGTTGCTAAGGTATTATGAAGCAGCATTAATTGTTTTAATTCTTTTTGAAAGGTGGCATTCTCATAATCTGAATAGAACATGGTAGGATACCCATCATGCGTTAAAATATAAGCATAAGCCTTCATTTTATTCGCATAGGAAATATTGTTATCCTGATTACTGTCTTTTTCTGTATCATGATTTGCTACAAAAGTAACAGCATTGTCCGGCATGGATTTACGTAACATATCTCTGTTTAAATAAGTAAGATCCTTATTCCTATCGAAGGCTTCATCCATTTTATAAAAACATGCAAAATCGAAGGCATCTATGCCCGAGTCTTTTACAAATTGCTCTAATGCTGGTCCATATCCATCCCAGAATTCACCTACTGCAAATCCGCCTACAGAAGCCATCCAATCTTTTAATACCCAAGGAGCAAAGCCCTTAACATAATCGAATCTCCAACCGTCAAATTTCATCACATTCTTGTAATATTTGGCAACCGAATTTGCGTCTTTCCATAACCATTTTTGAACACGCTCCTGGTCATGACACAGATCTTGCTCTGCAAAGAAAAGATCGCCAGCATCACTCTCGTGAGTGCTATTAGGGTGAAAATCTTCATAAGATCTATTGAATAATCCTGAAGCATTTCCATTTTGCTCATTAAACTCTGTATAGGTTTGTTTGTTTCGGTACGGATTAAATTCTTGACCACCACCAGAATTATGGTTTAATACAATGTCTGCAATTACTTGTAGGTTATTGGCATGTGCCTTTGTAATTAAACTTTCTAGCTCGGTACGACTACCAAATCTGGTTTTTGTTGTTCCATGTTGATTAAAATTACCGAAGTCGAAATAATCTGAAGGATCGTATCCCATAGAATATCCACCAGATTGCCCCTTGCTAACCACGGGCAACCAAAGTCTATCTATACCAGCATCTGCCCAACCTTCAACTTTTCCACTAAGAATATTCCACCATTCACCACGAGGTTCTACATCCCAATAGAAGGTTTGCATCATTACTCCAGATCCATTCTTATAGTTCTCTAAATTTAGAGCTTGTGGCCCAACTGGAGTTGGAGTAGGATTTTCCTTGCCTGTATCTTCGTCTTTAGAGCAGGAAGTAAATCCTAACATTAAAGCGAATGCAATTAAAAATGTAAATTTTATTTTTTTCATAGTATAAAAAAAAGGGCTGTAATTATTTACAGCCCTTTAAACTTTTTTAGTTCATTGTGATTGTCATAGTATATGCTCTAGGATTACTAAGATCCAATTCGATATGGTAATTACCCGCTGTATCTACAGAGAAGTTATCTCCGTTGAAATTTAGAAAACCATCTCCATCGTTATCTTTTCCAATGTTATATGCCCAAGCATCATTTGCTCTAAATTTGTATTCCCCAGAAACTAGATTTACATCTATCTCCCAAACTTTGGTATCTGCGTTATAAGTCATATCCTGATCTGCAGTTGCAACCGCATCATCACCAGGCCATCCATTAGGAGTAGCAGAACCGGTAACCGCCCAAGAAGTTTTATCTAATGAATATGTTAAAGCATCAGTATCTACTTTTACAAAATAATATCCAGCAGATCTATCTGGTGTTCCAGCATTAACCTCGTCTGATTGCTCTATAGTTCCAGAGAAATCTCCATTGTTATCTCCAGTGTCACCATAATCACCATCAAAACTTGTATTTGTTGGTAAGATCTTAAATTCAGCATTTTCTTGTGCAATATTTACAAATCCTTCAAAATTGGTTTCACCAAATCCTGCAGCAGCTAAAGCAACTGCATTTGCTGGAGTCCAGTTATCACCATATCCACTATCGAATAAGAAACTACCAACTACATATACTTTAGGAGCTTCTGTAGTATAAGCAGAAACAGTTATAGGTGTACTATTGCTAAGCATTTCCATTGAACCAACGCTTGCTTTAACGCGAACTTCATAAGGAACTGCAGCGAAAGGCTCTGCGCCTAAAGAAAGTGCTGCACCATTTAAAGTTTCTACACTTACCGCCAATTGATTTTCGCTATTTACTGAACCTAGTTCTACTGGGTTTGCAAACTCGTTACCTGCAATATCCATTTGTACAGCATAGTTAATCTCTACATCTCCACCAAAATCGGCATCAGACCAAACGAATCTTTCCGCAAGGCTAGATTTGTTTTCAACACTTAAATTATAGATTGCTCCGTTAGTAGGAGAAACAAGTACTGGAGCATCTATAGCTTCAATAACCGGGCGATCCTCAACATCATCTGTAGAACAGGATGTAATTAGAATGGCACAAAATAGGACTAATAAACTTTTTATAGATTTCATTTTATATTGTTTTATCTTAATTAATAACCTGGGTTTTGTTGAAGTTTTGGGTTTCCAGCAATTGCATTAGCAGGAATAGGGAAAAGATTTCTGAAGCTAGGAGTTGGAGCACCATTTGGTACATTCCCTTTCCAAGGCCAGATATAAGATCCACCGGTAAACTTACCAAATCTTATAAGGTCTGTTCTTCTGTGTCCTTCCCAATGTAATTCTCTCGCTCTTTCGTCTAGAATGAAATCTAGGGTTAAACCACCGCTACTAATATTTTGAGTTGTAACACCAAAAGCTCTTGTTCTTACTTTGTTTACATACATTAAGGCATCTGCTGCATTTCCTCCACCACCTCTAAGGAAGGCTTCAGCATACATTAAATAAGCATCTGCTAAGCGAAACATAGGGAAATCGTTATCTGTAAAGTCACCATTAGTATCAGATCCAGGTTCTCCATTCACATCTACGTTTTTCCATTTTGAGATAGCATACCCATCCGTAAATGATCCTACATCTTCTATTTCTAAAGATTGACCATCTGTATAGAACTGCTCTCTAGAGTCTATCCCCATTTGGAATTTATTTACCAATGCTGAAGTAGTTCTAATACCTGCCCAACCACCGTTGATTCCAAAATTATCAGGATCCATAGTTCCACCTACTGGTGCATGAGTTAAGAAAGTAGTTCCACCAAAAGTTTGAGTATTAATACCATCGAAAGCTACAGAGAAAATAAATTCATTTTGTGACCCATTCATGTTATTGTCTGCAAGGAATAATTCCTCGTAGCTATCGTGTAACATGTAATTTGCAGTATTGATCTTAGTTAAATAGTTAATAGCATCTGTATATCTAGGAGTTCCTGTATAAACTTCAGCATTCATATATAACTTACTTAACACCATCCAGGCTGCACCTTTATCTGCTCTTGGATACTCGTTGGTTCCAACTTCTGGTAATGCATCTACTGCAGCAATTAATTCAGCTTCAATAAAATCGAAAAGCTCTTGTTTGCTCGCTTGCTCTGGTAAAAAGAAATCTGTAGGGTCATTCTCTGTTACTAATCCAACAGTACCAAATAGATCTAAGAAATGCCAGTAACTAAGGGCTCTTAAATATCTAGCTTCAGCTCGGTATCCTTGAATATCAGCAATGTCTGCTGCAGCTAAACCACGAGATTGCAATTTTTCATCTGTAGTTTGACGTAAAAATTCATTACAATTTTTTACTTGAAAATCTAGTCTGCTAAATGTTGCATTAATGAATAAATCACTAGAAGTCCATGTTTGATAATGGAAATCCTTAATCGTCTTGTCATTCCAAGCAATAATAGCCTCATCTGTAGTAAGCTCTTGCATTACCCACAATCCTCTAACATATTGACTCTCTCCTTCATCTATTCCAGTGATATCTGGATTTCCAGCAGGACCACTCTGACCAGTTGTAGCTAATCCTGCGTAAAGCTTTGCAAGGAACCTGATATAAGAATCTGGATCTTGAAAAACCTCTTCAGCAGAAAGTAAACTTTCACTGTTAGGGTTGGACTGGTCAAGATCTGCAGAACAAGAAACCATAGTCACTGCAAATACAGATAGCGCCAGTTTTAAAATAGTATACTTAAAATTTTTCATAGTCTTGTAATATTAAAAATTAAGATTTACTCCTAAAACAAATGTTCTTGGTCTTGGATAAATGTTATTATCAATTCCGTAAGTTTCAGGGTCAATCCCTTTGTAATCTGTAATTGTAAGTAGATTTTGTCCAGTAGCAGATACAGTTAATGAAGAATGATCACTCAAGAAATCATTAAAAGTATATCCTATGGTTGCATTATCTAACTTTAAGAATGCCGCATCTTGAATGTAATAATCTGATAGATATTGCGCTTCTTCAAATCCAGTGTCTAATAAATTAGTAACACCATTGTTAATAAAAGTATCAAACACTAAAATATTGTTTCCGAAACCAGCACCTGAATCTACGTTGTTGTAATTATAATTACCCCAGCTTCCTCTCCAAGCCATGTTGAAAGAAAAGTTATTGTAATTAAAATCTGTATTGAATCCGTAATAAATATCGGATGCAGGTTTTCTGAATCTATATTTATCTTGAGAATTTACAATTCCATCCTTATTTCTATCTACATATACACCACCTAAAGGCTTTCCTGCTGCATCATAAGCTTGCTCGAAAACAAAGAATGAACTAGGTGCAAACCCTACTTGATGATTTTGTACAGTATTTCCTGTACCTCCAGAAATACCACCAACATCTATCCCAGTATAATTAGGATCTGTAACTAGCGTTAACTTTGTGATCTTAGATTCTTGGAAGGTAATGTTTCCACCAACCCTCCATTGCATATCCTGATTTCTAATTGGATATACGTTTGCACCAATTTCTAGACCTCTATTTTCTAAAGATCCAATATTATAATCGTCTGCATTAGAAAAACCTACACCTTGTGGGTTATTAGTGAATACAATAAGATCGTCTGTATTTCTTTCATAAGCATCAATCGTACCATCTATTCTGCCATTGAAAAAGCCAAAATCTAAACCTAAGTTCCTTGTTTCAGTTTCTTCCCAAACCAAGTTAGGGTTGTAAGGTTGAGGTCTAAGAGTTTGTACAAATCTGTCTCCAAATTGGTAACCCGCAGTACTGGTACCAGTTTGGTATAATGCTACAGATGGATAAATATCTCCAACAGATTGTTGTCCAGTTACACCCCAACTTGCTCTAAGCTTAAATTCACTAACGATATCGCTATCCTTTAAGAAATTCTCTTCATGAACTTTCCAACCTACGGCTGCAGAAGGGAAATTACCCCATCTATTTTCTTTTGTAAATCTTGAAGTAGCATCCCTTCTTAAAGATAGAGTTAATAGATATTTATTGTTATGAGTGAAATTTACACGACCAAAGAAGGATTGCAAATTTAATCTGGTTTCATTATTAACAGTAACTAAAACACCAGCACCATTATCGCGCGTAAAACTTGAAGGGTAAGTAAAGTCTTGATAGTTGTAACCACCTGTAAAGTCTACCAAAGTATTAATGCTTTCAAAGTTCTTATTATAATTAAGATATGCATCCATTAATTTGTTTCTCTTCTCATCTCTATCGTTATAAGATGAACCATCTTGATCTGGATTGGTGAATTCAGGATCTTGGAAACCGTAATTTCTACCAACAGAATTATCATATCCTAGATTAAGAACAGCTTTTAACTCTGGTAAAAAATGCAGTTTATATTCGAATTGTATATTTCCAATGCTCCTAAACGATCTCCCTAAATTTGTAGTTTGATTAATTAGTGATAGAGGATTTGCAGGAGCTAAAGGATTTAAATTTCCATTTGCCTGTGTCCATCTAAAATATCCACCATAAGTTTGGTCATCTACAAAAGGTGATTGCGTTGGATCGAAAGAAACAGCAGCTCCAATTGCACCCCTATTACTATAGTTATTCTCTATTAATGAAGTATTATTATTGATGTCTATCTTTAAATGATCTTCTAAAAATTTAAGTGTTAAAGCAGCAGATAGCGTAGTTCTTTCGAATTGATCTCTCTTAAGAATTCCATTATAATTTGAGTACCCAGCAGAAGCTCTAAAAGTATAAAAATCTTCACCTCCTGAAACCGATACGTTCTGATCTGTACCATAAGAATCCTCATAGATCAAATCCTGCCAATTGGTATTAGCATCACCTAATAATCCAATTTGAGCGTCATTTCCATTTGCAGTTACAAAATCTCTAAACTGATTAGCCGAAAGTACATCTGCAGTTTCATCGATTGTAGAATACGAATAACTAGAGTTATAATTAACTTTTAATTCGCCAGTATTACCTCTTTTAGTTGTTATTATAACTACCCCGTTCGAAGCTCTTACTCCATAAATAGCAGTAGCAGATGCATCTTTAAGGATGTTAATAGAAGCAATGTCATTTTGGTTAATGTTTGCCAATGGGTTTCTTCCACCTCTAATTCCACCATTATCTGTTGGTACCCCATCTATAACATACAAAGGATCGTTGTTTGCGTTTAAAGAAGATCCACTTCTAATTCTAATTTGTGCTCCTTCTCCTGGAGATCCACCACCATTAATAACCTGTATCCCGGCAACTTTTCCTTGGATAAGTTGATCTGCGGCAACCACAGCTCCTTTATTAAATTCTTTTGGAGTGATTGATGTTACAGAACCGGTAGCGTCAGATTTCTTAACAGTTCCATATCCAATTACAACAACTTCATCTAATGCATTTTGATTTTCATCTAATTGTACGTTTATCGTTTTTTGTCCTGTAAAAGGAACCTCTTTAGTAGTGAATCCTAAAAAAGAATACACTAAAACGTTTTCGTTAGATACATTAGAAATAGTATAGTTCCCATCGAAATCTGTTGTTGTACCGTTGCTGGTTCCATTTACAATAATGTTAACCCCGGGAACTGGCAATCCGGTAGCACTTTCAGTGACAGAACCGCTTACGCTTTGTTGGGCAAAAAAGCTCATTGGCAGCATGAACAGCATGATCAATGAACTTTTAAAAAATTTTTCCATAAATGATTTTGATTAATTTTAAATAAAAATTTAACTGTATATTTTCACTTCCTGAGGTTAAAAGTATGTAAAGCAAATGTTAATTTTCCGCGCTTTTGCCGGGTGATCATGGCGAAAACGTTTTCGTGTTGAAAACTTTTGTGTTTTAATGCTTAAAGAGGTTTTTTGTAATTTTGTTGTAGATTACAAGAAACTTTCAAGTCCCTACTATTAATATTGTATGAAGAAAAGATTAACCCTTAAATTAATTGCCAAAGAATTAGACGTTTCGGTATCTACCGTTTCAAAAGCTTTGCGTGATAGTGCCGAAATTAGTGAGGATACTCGCCAAAAAATAAAGGCCTTTGCTAAGCTATATAACTACAAGCCAAATAATATTGCTTTAAGCCTAAAAAACAGGAAAACAAAAACCATTGGTGTGATTATTCCTGAAATTGTACACCACTATTTTACAACTGTTATTAGCGGGATAGAGCAGGTAGCTAACGAAAAAGGATATCATGTAATTATTTGTACCTCCAACAACTCTTTCGATAAAGAGGTGATTAATTTGGAGATATTAGCAAATGGAAGTACAGATGGATTTATACTTTCTGTAGCAAAGGAAACTCAGCAAAAAGGGGATTATCATCATTTAACTGAAGTGATAGAGCAGGGAATGCCTTTGGTGATGTTCGATAGAGTAATTGAAGGGATTAATTGCGATAAGGTTATTATTGATGATATGTTGGGCGCCAAAAAGGCGGTAAAACACCTGATTGAGATTGGCTGTAAAAAAATTGGCCTTATCACCACAATAGATTATGTTAGCGTAGGAAAATTAAGGACCAGAGGTTACCGGGAAGCTCTTAAAGAAAGCAATATTCCAATAAATGAAGACTTAATCTTAAAGGTGGAGGATTTTGATCAGAGTGAATTGGAAATTCAGGCGTTTTTGAAAGATAAAAAGGTAGATGCAGTTTTTGCTGTGAACGAACATTTTGCCATTTATGCAATAAAAGCTTTAAAAGAACAAGGATTAGATGTTCCTAGAGATGTCTCTGTTATTGCCTTTACAGATGGAGAACTTTCTAAGCGATTTATGCCTAGTTTAACCACCATTAACCAACATGGAGAAGAGATGGGAGCCCAAGCAGCAAGATTGCTCATTAGAAAATTGGAAAATGACGAAGCTGAAGATGAACCTTTTGAAACAATTATCATTGAAACAAGTTTAGTGAAGAGAAATTCTACAAAACACTAATTTTTCTTTGGACATTTAAAATTTTATTTATCTTTACCACCTTATAATTTAAGTCAAAACTGATATTTTTACTTCCGATAATAAGTTTTGACGAGTCATAGTGCTTGTCGTTATAGAAATTTAATCTTACGATATGCAAAAACGCAACCTTAGTTTTTGGGAGATCTGGAACATGAGTTTTGGATTCCTAGGCATTCAATTTGGATTTGCTTTACAAAATGCTAATACCTCGAGGATCTTTGAAACTCTTGGAGCACAAGTAGAGGATATTCCAATTCTATGGATAGCAGCTCCTGTAACAGGACTAATAGTGCAACCAATAGTTGGATATTTTAGCGATAGAACCTGGACTAAACTAGGAAGAAGACGTCCATATTTTTTAGTTGGAGCGATTCTTTCTTCTTTAGCCTTATTTATTATGCCTAATTCTCCAACGCTTTGGGTGGCAGCAGGAACTTTATGGATCATGGATGCTTCCATAAATATTTCTATGGAACCTTTCCGTGCATTTGTGGGTGATAATCTCCCGGAAAGGCAGCGCACTCTTGGATTTTCCATGCAAAGTTTCTTTATTGGGATAGGTGCCGTAGTAGGTTCTTTATTACCCTATATGTTTACCAACTGGTTTGGTGTGAGTAATACTGCAGCAGAAGGAATTATTCCAGATTCTGTGAAATGGTCTTTTTATGTTGGCGGCGTGGTGTTTTTACTTGCAGTACTCTGGACCATATTCAAATCTAAAGAATACTCACCAGAGGAATTAGCTGCTTTCGATAAAGCTGATAAAGCCATCTCGTCTATAAATGATGAGATTGTAGACAAGCAGAAAAATATTAAATCACAATTTACTACAGGGTCAATAATGGCCATTATTGGTTTGTTATTTTCAGGCGTAATTTTTTATAAAGATTTAACTAAGGAACTATACATACTTTTTATAGGTCTTTTAATTGCAGGTGTACTATTTATGATAGTATCTCAATTACGAAAAAATCAAGTTCGTAATGGTTTTACCATTATTATTACAGATATGCTTAACATGCCCAGAGCAATGAAGCAGCTGGCATGGGTTCAATTCTTTTCATGGTTCGCGTTGTTTTCTATGTGGATCTATACAACTCAGGCAGTTACTGGACATGTTTTTGGAACTTCAGACACTACTTCTGAACTTTATAATGATGCAGCAGACTGGGTAACGGTGATGTTCACTGTATATAATGGGGTTGCAGCAGCCGTTGCATTTCTATTACCAGTACTAGCAAGAAGAACAAGTAACAAATTCACCCATTTGCTAGCACTTTGTGCTGGAGGACTTGGATTAATATCTATTTATTTTCTATCAGATAAAACAGGATTATTATTAGCGATGGTAGGTGTAGGGATCGCTTGGGCGAGTATTCTATCTATTCCATACGCTATGCTGTCTGGGTCGTTACCATCTAATAAAATGGGATATTATATGGGAGTTTTTAATTTCTTTATAGTGATACCTCAAATTGTGGCAGCCACAATTTTAGGATTTTTAGTAAAAGAATTTTTTGGAAATGAACCTATCTACGCATTGTTAATAGGAGGTTTCTCAATGATCTTGGCGGGAATTTTAACCCTAAGAGTTCAAACACAACGTAAAATAAATATTAGTGAACAAGATTAAAGGAGTAATATTCGATTTAGATGGAGTAATTGTAGATACTGCGAAATTTCACTTTTTAGCCTGGAAAAAACTGGCTAATGATCTGGGTTTCGATTTTACAGAACTTCAAAATGAAGAATTAAAAGGAGTAAGCCGTGTGCGCTCTCTTGAGAAAATATTAGAATGGGGAAATACAAGTTTATCTAAAGATGAATTTGCCCAGAAAATGGCGGTAAAGAATGATAATTATTTGTCCTATCTCACCAATATGAACAGTGCAGATATTTTACCGGGCGTTTCTAAAGTGATCAACTTTTTAATGGAAGAAAAAGTTCCTTTTGCACTGGGATCGGCAAGTAAAAATGCCAGACCAATTCTTGAGAAAACAGATCTTATCAATAAATTCCATGCTATTGTAGATGGAAACGATGTTAGTAAAGCCAAACCAGATCCAGAGGTTTTTATTATTGCTGCTGAAAAAATTGGAGTAGCTCAAGAAAACTGCTTGGTTTTTGAAGATTCGGTTGCTGGTGTACAAGCCGCCAATATCGCAGGAATGATAAGTGTAGGAATTGGGGAAAAAGAAGTACTGCATGAAGCAGATTATGTATTCAGCAGTTTTGAAGAGATAGAAATAGATTTTTTAAAAAAACTAGTGACAACTTAATAATGAATCAAGATTATATAAAACCAGACAATTGGTCTATCATAGAAGAAGGCTTCGAGAAAGATCGTGTAGAATCTTCTGAAAGTTTGTTTAGCATCGGAAATGGGAAAATGGGCCAGCGCGCCAATTTTGAAGAACAGTATACAGGAGAAACATTTCAAGGAAGTTATATCGCCGGCGTCTATTACCCAGATAAAACCAAAGTTGGTTGGTGGAAAAATGGCTATCCGGAATATTTTGCAAAGGTGTTGAATGCGCCTAATTGGATTGGGATCAATGTATTTGTTAATGGCGAGGCTTTAGATCTAAATACATGTACTAAAGTATCAGATTATCGCAGAGAGCTTAATATGAAAGAGGGTTGGTACCAACGTAGTTTTGTTGCTACTTTACCTAATAATATCTCAATAAAAGTTATTGCTACCAGATTTTTATCTTTAGAATTGGATGAAGTTGGGGCAATAGATTATCAAATAGAATTAATTTCTGGAGATGCAACAATCACCTTCCAGCCCTACTTGGATGGTGGTATTTCCAATACCGATGCTAACTGGGAAGAAAAATTCTGGAAAACCTTAGAAGTTAGTTCTCATAAGGATCAAGGTTTTATAATTTCAAAAACCTTAAAAACAGAATTTTATGCCTGTACCTTCATGCAATCTGAATTATTGCTGAACGGTAATAAAGTTGAGGTTACTCATAAAGAAGAAAAAGAACAGGATAAGTTTGTCTTTACTTATGAGATTTCAGCAGAAAAAGGAGATGTGGTGAGTTTGCAAAAATTCGCAGGCTATGTTACAGACATGAATCATGATAGAAAAGACTTGGTAGATGCTGCCAAGAACGTATTAGCTACTGCTGTTAGTAAAGGATATAAGGCATTGCTTCAGGATCAAAAAGATGCTTGGGCAAGGACTTGGGAAATGGCTGATATCTCCATTTCTGGAGATGTAAAAGCACAACAAGGGATCCGATTCAATATTTTTCAGCTTAATCAAACCTATTCCGGGAAAGATGAGCGATTAAATATTGGGCCAAAAGGATTTACCGGTGAGAAATACGGTGGAAGCACTTATTGGGATACCGAAGCTTATTGTATTCCATTTTATATGGCTACAAAAGATCAGCAGGTTGCTAGAAATTTATTAAGCTATAGATACAACCAATTAGATAAGGCTATTGAAAATGCAGAAAAATTAGGTTTTACTAATGGAGCTGCTTTGTATCCAATGGTTACAATGAACGGAGAAGAAAGCCATAACGAATGGGAGATCACTTTTGAAGAAATTCACAGAAATGGCGCAATGGTTTTTGCCATTTATAATTATGTTCGATATACTGGAGATTTCGATTATATACCTGAAAAAGGATTGGAAGTAATGATCGCTATTGCCAGATTCTGGCAACAACGTGCAAACTTCAGTAAAGACAAGAACCAGTATGTGATTCTTGGAGTAACAGGTCCTAATGAATATGAGAACAATGTGAATAACAATTGGTACACTAACTACCTAGCTAAATGGTGTATAGAATATTGTTTAGAAACATTGAAAAAAGTTAAAGATGGACATGCGGAAGATTTCGATAGGATTTTCGGTTTAACTAATCTTTCTGAAGCTGAATTGATGAAATGGAAAGAAGTAGCAGAAAATATGTACTTCCCAGTTTCTGAAGAATTTGGCGTATTTCTACAACAAGATGGATTCTTAGATAAGGAATTGGTTCCAGTTAAAGATTTGGAAAAAACAAGCAGACCAATTAACCAGAAATGGAGCTGGGATAGAATTTTAAGATCCTGTTATATCAAACAAGCAGATGTCTTGCAAGGATTCTACTTTTTTGAAGATAGATTTAAAGAAGAAGAATTAGCCAAGCATTTCGACTTTTATGAGCCGTTAACGGTACATGAATCTTCGCTTTCACCATGTGTGCACAGTATTCAGGCTGCTAAACTAGGAAGAATGGAGCAAGCCTATGAGTTTTATGTGAGAACTTCTAGATTGGATCTGGATGACTATAATCATGAAGTAAAAGAAGGTTGCCATATCACAAGTATGGCTGGAACCTGGATGAGTATTGTAGAAGGTTTTGGAGGAATGCGTGTTATTGAAGATAAATTATCTTTTAATACAAGAATTCCTGATGAATGGGATGCATATTCGTTTAAGGTGAACTTTAGAAACCAGATCGTAAAAGTAAATGTAAGCAAGGAGAAAACTTGTTTTAATTTAGAAGGAACCGAGCCTATCACAATATTAGTGAAAGGAAAGGCTATAGAAGTTCAACCAAATAATTCTGTAGAAGTTTAGTCTTAGACTAGAATTTGATGATGCATATCCAAATACACCTATGAAGCAGTTAGTTTTACTTTTTTCGATACTTTTTAGTCTTTCAAGTTTTGCACAAATAGAACGAGTAGAACCGCCATTTTGGTGGAGCGATATGCATCAGGAAAATCTCCAGATCATGTTTTACGGAAAAGATATTGCTAATTACGAAGTAACAGCTTCAAAGGAAGTGGTTATCGAAAATGTACTTAAAACAGAGAATTCTAATTATTTATTTATAAGCATCCAAACCAAAGATCTTCCTGCAGGTTCTTATGCTTTTAATTTCAGTAAAAAAGGTTCTAAGGATTTTAGCAGATCTTATGAATTTAAACAAAGAAGAGAAGGTTCTGCTTTAAGAAGAGGTTTTGATGCCAGTGATGCGATGTATCTTATTATGCCAGATCGTTTTGCTAATGGAAATCCTGATAATGATTCTTCAGAAAAAATGGTAGAAAAGGCAGATCGTTCAAATTTAGGTGGTCGTCATGGTGGGGATATTCAGGGAATTATAGATCATTTAGATTATATCAAGGATTTAGGTGCAACTGCGATTTGGAGTACACCGCTTTTAGAAGATAACGACAAAGCTTATTCTTATCATACCTATGCACAAAGTGACGTTTATAAGATAGATCCTAGATATGGGTCTAATGAAGATTATAAAAAATTGGGTGCAGAAATGCACTCTAGAGACATGAAATTGGTGATGGATTATGTTACCAATCATTGGGGAGCAGAACATTGGATGATCAAGGATTTACCAACTTACGACTGGATCCACCAATTCCCGGGATATGCAAATTCAAATTACAGAATGACCACTCAGTATGATCCTAATAGATCTCAAAGAGACTGGAAATACTGTGTAGATGGTTGGTTTGTTAGTACAATGCCAGATCTAAATCAGAGTAATCCTTTGGTGCTAAATTACCTTACACAAAATGCTATATGGTGGATAGAATATGCCAATTTGGACGGGTTTCGAGTAGATACATATTCATATAATGATAAACAGGGAATTGCCAAATGGACGAAATCCATTATGGATGAATACCCAAATTTTAATATAGTTGGAGAGGTTTGGATGCACGATCAATCACAAATTTCTTATTGGCAAAAAGATAGCCCAATTGGCGCTATCCAGAGCTATAATTCTAATTTACCATCTGTAATGGATTTCACCTTGCACGATGCTATTACCAGTATTTTTAATGAAGATAATGCAAGTTGGGATAGAGGAATGGTAAAGGTGTATGAGAATTTCGTAAACGATTTTTTATATGCAGATATCGATAATTTATTGGTCTTTGCAGGGAATCATGATACAGATAGAATCAACCATATTTACAACGGAGATTTAGAGAAATACAAGATGGCAATGACGCTGGTTCTTACCACTAGAGGAATTCCGCAGTTGTATTATGGAGATGAAATAGGAATGCAAGGCAATAAAGCTGAAAAAGGCGATGGTGATATTCGCAGAGATTTTCCCGGTGGCTGGAAAGGAGATGAGAATAATGCTTTTACTGAGGCTGGAAGAACTCAGGATCAGGAAGCTTATCATGCTTTTACCAAAAAATTACTGAATTATAGAAAGAATAAGAAAGTCCTACATTTCGGAAAATTACTTCAGTTCTTACCAGAAAACAATGTGTATGTTTATTTTAGATACGACGAAAATGAGCGTGTTATGGTCGTGATAAATAATAATACCGAAGCCCAGGAATTAGAACTCTCTCGTTTTGCTGAAGGTTTAGACGGAAACACTTCAGGAAAAGATGTTATAACAGGAAAGCAAGTTAATTTGAGTAATAACTTAAGCATTAAAGGGAAATCCTCCTTGGTGATCGAATTAAAATAAGTTTTTGTCACCTTGAGCGGAGTCGAAAGATCAAACAAAAACGTCTCGACTTTAACCTCTATTGAGCGAAGTCGAAATACTCGACCTGACAATTAAAATGTATTTAAATTAAAACTGAAATAGCAATTATGAAGATCCTCCCAAATAATAATAAATGCTTGTTACTTCTGATCTTCTTTGGATTGAATTTTTTGTTCATTTCGGCTCAAAACGCAGATAGAACTTTTAAAAGCTTCGAACAAAAGGCTGGTATTGTTTCGGTATCTACCAACGATGGGAAATACCGTTTCCAAGCATTCACACCAGAGATCATGGAAACCAGTTTTATTCCGACGGGAGAAAAATATGATGAAAACTCATATTCCGTAGTTCTAAAGCCTTCAGAAATAACTCCAACAATAACAGAAGAGGCTAATTCATTAAAAATCGCTACACCTGGAATTACAGTTCTAATCACCAAAAAACCATTTCAAGTAAAATATTTCTATGAAGGAGAAGAGGTGATCTCAGAAAAAATGGGATATTCAACATCTAAAACTCATAAAAAACTCGATTTCAATATTTCAGAATACGAAATGCTTATGGGTGGTGGCGCCCGCGCTTTGGGAATGAACAGAAGGGGAAATAGGCTGGAATTATACAATCGTGCAGATTATGGGTATGGAACAAAATCGGCCTTGTTAAATTATACATTGCCTGTGGTAATGTCTTCAGAAAAATACCTGTTACATTTTGATAATGCTCCAATTGGGTTTTTAGATCTGGATAGCAATCACTCTAATTCTATTACTTACGAAACCATTAGTGGTAGAATGACCTATCAACTTGTGGTTGGAAAAACTTGGGATAAGATCATAGAAAATTTTACGCTTTTAACCGGGCGTCAGCCATTGCCTCCAAGATGGGTTTTTGGTAATTTCTCGAGTAGATTTGGATATCATTCACAGGAAGAAGTAGAAAGCACTATTGCTAAGTTCAAAAAAGACAGCATTCCGGTAGATGCCGTTATTCTTGATCTTTATTGGTTTGGTCATGAGATAAAAGGCACTATGGGGAATCTGGAATTCGTAAAAGACTCGTTTCCGAAACCAAAACAAATGATCTCTAAGCTTGCAGATCAAGGTGTAAAAACCGTTTTGGTTACCGAACCATTTATTCTTACTACTTCAAAAAAGTGGGAGGATGCGGTTAAGCAAAATGTTTTAGCAACAGATTCTGTTGGGAAACCTTTTAAATATGATTTTTACTTTGGGAACACGGGATTGGTAGATATTTTTAAACCAAAAGCACAAGACTGGTTTTGGAATATTTATAAGGATCTTAAATCTTTGGGAGTAGCTGGATGGTGGGGTGATCTTGGAGAACCGGAAGTACATCCAACCAAATTGCAGCATAGTATAGGAAGCGCAGATGAGGTTCATAATATATATGGACATTATTGGGCGAAAATTATAAAAGAAGGTTATGATACCGATTTTCCGGAAGAGCGTCCTTTTATTTTAATGAGAGCTGGAGCAGCCGGATCGCAAAGATTTGGATTAATGCCTTGGTCTGGAGATGTTAATAGAGGTTGGAATGGTTTGAAGCCACAGCCAGAGATAAGTCTTCAAATGGGATTACAAGGCTTGGCTTATATGCACTCCGATCTTGGTGGTTTTGCTGGAGATCTTGAAGATGATGAGTTGTATACCAGATGGTTGCAATATGGTGTTTTTCAACCAATATTCCGCCCACATGCGCAGGAAGAAGTAGCCTCTGAGCCGGTCTTTAAAAATGATAGGACCAAAGCATTGGCTAAAAAAGCCATTGAATTAAGATATAAATTATTGCCTTATAACTATAATTTAGCTTTCGAAAATCATATTTCAGGGAAACCATTAATGAGACCTTTGTTCTTTGAAGAGCCTGAAAATGATTTAATGTACGCTGTTTCCGATACCTATTTATGGGGTGATAGTTTCTTGGTCTCTCCAATTTTAAATCCAGGAGTTACTACTAAAGAAGTGATATTCCCGACAACAAGTAACTGGTTCGATTTTTATACTGGAGATAAGTATTCTAAAGGAACAGTAGCTTCTGTAAAAGTGGTAGAAGATCATATTCCGGTTTTTGTAAGAGGTGGTGCTTTTATTCCAATGTCAAGGCCAATGCAAACTACTGCAAACTATGATGCTTCATTCTTAGATGTTTATTTCTATTATGATGAGCAAGCAAAAAGTAGCACAGCTACTTTATATAATGACGACGGAAAAACTCCAGAGGCCTACGAAAATGGCTTGTTTGAACTTGTTAAATTTGATTCTGAAATAAAAGCTTCAGAGGTAATTTTAAAAATTCAGAAAGAAGAAGGAAAGAGTGCAACTTCAGAAATAGAACTTATAGATCTGCATGTCGAGAACTTAAAAAAGGAAGTGAAGTTTGTATGGGTAAATGGAATAAAATATACAGGTAAAAACTATATGCACCTTGGGAAACTAAATATCCCAGTAAGATTCGATCAAAACGAAACGATTATAAAAATAGAATTCAATTAATTAAAACTTATAACCTATGATTAAGAAAATGGTATTAGCATTTAGCATGGTTGCTGTAATGGCATCTTGTAAAGATGAAAATAAAGAGAAGAAAGATTCTGAAATTCCAAAAGAGGAGCAAAAGATAAGTATTAAAGACAGCGATCTGGAAAATGCGGTGATTTATGAAGCGAATATCCGCCAGTATTCTCCGGAAGGAACTTTTAATGCATTTACAGAAGATATTCCGAAGTTAAAAGAATTGGGTGTAAAAGTGATCTGGGTAATGCCGGTATATCCAATTTCTTTAAAAAACAGAAAAGCTACGGGTGGAAAAATGGTTACAGAAATTGAAGATGAAAAAGAACGTGAGAAATATTTAGGAAGTTACTATGCAATTGCAGACTATACCAAAGTGAATCCGGATCTTGGAACTATTGAAGATTTCCAAAAAATGGTAGACGTAGCACATGAAAATGGAATGTTCGTAATCATGGACTGGGTTGCGAATCACACAGGATGGGATCATCATTGGATCACCGAGCATCCAGAATATTATACACAAAACGAAGCAGGAGAAATTGTAGATCCTTTAAATCCCGAAACTGGAGAGTCTTGGGGATGGACAGATACTGCCGATCTTAATTACGAAAATAAAGAGCTTTGGACAGCAATGACCAACGAAATGAAGTATTGGGTAGAGAATCATGATATAGATGGGTTTAGAGCTGATGTTGCTGGAGAAGTTCCAACTGAATTCTGGGATCAAGCGGTAAAAACAATTAAAGAAGTGAAACCGTTGTTTATGTTGGCAGAATCTGAAAAGAAGGATCTTTTTCATAATTCTTTCGATATGGGATACAACTGGGAAGGGCATCATATCATGAATGAGATCGCGCAAGGAAAACAAGGAGTGAAAGCTTGGGATACTTATATGACCAAAATTGACACCTTATATCAAAAAGACGATTTCTTGATGAACTTTGTTACGAACCACGATGAGAATTCATGGAGCGGAACGGTAAAAGAAAGAATGGGTGATGCAGGAGAAGCTATGTTGGCACTTACTTATACGTTGCCAGGTATGCCATTAATCTATAGCGGTCAGGAATATGATCTGGATCGTAGATTATTGTTCTTCGAAAAAGACAGCATTCCTAAAACCAAAGGTAAAGTTTGGCCTGTTCTCGTTAAGTTAGGTGAACTTAAAAATAACAATGAGGCGCTTGCAGGAGGTAAAAAATCTGCCGGTTACAAACGTCTAACTACAACAAAAGATGATCAAGTGTTGGCTTTCTCCAGAGGAAGTGGAGATGATAAGGTGATTTATGTTGCTAACCTTAGCAAATCACCGGTAAAATTTAAAATGGAACTAGATGGGAAATTTCAAGATTATATGAGTTCTGGAGAGTTAGATCTTAAGAAGGAAATGGAAATGGAATTTAAGCCTTGGGAATACAAAATATTGATAAACAACTAAGTATTTTTCAAAATTCTTTAAAAAAGCCTCATAATTGAGGCTTTTTTTATGAGTTATTAACCGAAAACGTTTTAGTAATAGAAGTGATTAGGATTTAAGAATGAAATCGAATAGCTTTACAGTAATGCAAGTAAAAATAAAGAAAATTGGAGTTCTTACTTCAGGTGGGGATGCTCCCGGAATGAATGCCGCAATCCGTGCGGTTGTTAGAGGTTGTGCCTATCAAGAGATCGAATGTGTTGGTATCTACAGAGGATATCAGGGCTTGATAGAGAATGATTTGGAGGAGCTCAATGCGAGATCTGTCCGAAATATAATAAGTAGGGGAGGTACCTTCTTGAAATCTGCCAGATCTAAAGAATTTCAAACAATAGATGGAAGAAAGAAAGCATACGAAAATTTAAAGGATGCCAATATCGATGCCTTAGTTGTAATAGGAGGAGATGGTACCTTTACAGGAGCGCTTATCTTTAACGAAGAACATGATTTTCCGGTAATAGGAATTCCTGCTACCATAGATAATGATATTAACGGTACCGATTTTACGATTGGGTACGATACCGCTTTGAATACCGTAGTAGAAGCAATAGATAAGATTAGAGATACCGCCAGTTCCCACAATAGATTATTCCTTGTTGAAGTAATGGGTAGAGATGCAGGAGATATTGCCTTAAATAGTGGAATTGGAGCAGGAGCAGAGGAAATTTTAATACCGGAGGAAGACAGGGGAATAGAGCGTTTAGTAGAATCTCTAAGGAAAAGCAGAAAGTCAGGAAAAACCTCAAGCATTATAGTTGTTGCTGAAGGGGATAAAAGCGGAAAGAACATTTTTGAACTTGCAGCATATATAGAAGAGCATCTGGAAGATTATGAAATTAGAGTTTCTGTGCTAGGCCATATCCAACGAGGAGGATCTCCAAGTTGTTATGATAGGGTTTTGGCAAGTAAACTAGGAATTGGTGCGGTAGATGCACTTATAAATGGAGAACGTACCATTATGGTTGGCATCCATCATCAAAAGGTAGTTTCGGTACCATTGGAAATAGCAATTAAAAGTGGTGCTAAATACGATAAGAATTTAAGAAGAGTCGCTGATATTACTTCAGTATAATAATTTACAAAGATATATTATGAGTACTAAAATTGGAATAAACGGCTTCGGCCGAATTGGACGAATAGCTTTTAGAAATGCTATTTTAAATGACGCAGTGGAAGTGGTAGCTGTGAACGATCTTTTAGATGTAGAGCAATTGGCTTATCTATTAAAATACGATTCTGTTCATGGAAAATTTGATGGGCAAGTAGAGGTGAAGGATGGTCATTTAGTGGTTAATGGAAACACTATAAGAGTAACTGGAGAGCGTAACCCTGAAAATCTTAAATGGGATGAGGCAAAAGTAGATGTAGTTCTGGATTGTACAGGAATATTTACTACTAAAGAATCTGCTGGAGCACATTTAAAAGCTGGAGCAAAGAAAGTTGTGATCTCTGCACCCTCTAAAGATGCTCCAATGTTTGTAATGGGAGTTAATCATATGGATGTAAAAGCAGAAGATACTATAGTGTCTAATGCATCTTGTACCACCAACTGTTTAGCACCCTTAGCTAAAATTATAGACGACGAGTTTGGTTTGATAGAAGGTTTGATGACCACTGTTCACGCAACTACTGCATCTGAATATACTGTGGATTCACCAGATAAGAAAAATTATAGATTAGGAAGAAGCGCTTTAAATAATATTATTCCAACTTCTACAGGTGCTGCGGTAGCAGTTACTAAAGTGATCCCTTCATTAAAGGGAAAACTTACAGGAATGGCTTTTAGAGTACCAACGGTAGATGTATCTGTAGTAGATCTTACAGTAAGAACTGAAAAAGCTGCTACTTACGATGAAATAAAGGCAGTATTTAAAAAGGCTTCAGAAGGAGCTTACAAAGGAATAGTGTCTTATACCGAAGACATGGTAGTTTCTCAAGACTTTGTATCTAATCCTTATACTTGTAATTTCGATGCGGAAGCTGGAATTGCATTAAATGATAATTTCTTTAAATTAATAGCTTGGTATGATAATGAATATGCATATTCTGCTAAATTAGTAGAACTTGCAGCGCACGTTGCTTCCATATAAATCATAAATAGCCATTTATTTATGCTATAATTTGAAAATAAATGGTTTATTTTATCATATAAAGAAATTAAAATGATATTAATTGCTGATGGTGGTTCCACCAAATGTGACTGGATTCTTTTGAATAACAAAGGAGAGCAGATATTTCAAACTCGTACAAAGGGATTAAATCCTGCCGTTTTTCCTGAAGCAATGTTGGAACAACGAATTGAAGAAAATCCCGAGCTATTCGAAGTTAGGAATGAAATTGAAAGAGTTCATTTTTTTGGTGCTGGTTGTGGAACTGAAATTCCTCGTAAACTTTTGGCAGATATTATTGCCAATTTCTTTACCAATGCTTCAGAAGTAATGGTGAAGGAAGATATGGTTGCAGCAGCCTATGCCGCTACTACCGAGCCTGGGATCGTTTGTATTTTGGGTACGGGTTCTAATAGTTGTTATTTCGACGGAAAAGATGTTCATATGTCAGTAGCTTCATTGGGCTATGTTTTAATGGATGAAGCCAGTGGAAATTATTTCGGAAAAAGATTAATAAGAGATTATTATTATAAAAGAATGCCACCGGATATCGCCGCTAAATTTGAAAAGGATTTCAATTTGGAAAGTGATGAGATCAAAAAGAATCTTTACAAGAAAGAAAATCCAAATACGTATTTAGCATCTTTTGCTGAGTTCATTTTTACCAATGAGAGAAATGGATATTTCTACAAATTAGTGCATGAGGGAATAAAGGAATTTATGCATACTCGTGTACTTTCATTTAAACAAGCTCAAACAGTACCAATCCATTTTATAGGAAGCATCGCATATTTTAGTCAGGATATTATTAGAGCGGTTGCGCAACCTTACAATCTGGAAATAGGAAATATTATTCGCAGACCTATAGATGCACTCATAGAACACTATAGAAAAAACGTCTTAAATACTTAACAGTCAATCTACCATAAATTTTTACTACATTTAATTAAAATGATAATTAGATGCTCGTAAAAGTTTATGGTAGTGCTGTTTTTGGTGTAGAAGCTACCACCATTACTGTAGAAGTAAATGTAGCAACCGGCATTGGTTATCACCTTGTTGGACTTCCAGACAATGCTATAAAAGAAAGTAGTTTTAGAATAGCTGCTGCACTTCAGAATAATTCTTATAAATTTCCGGGCAAGAAGATCACTATTAATATGGCGCCTGCAGATCTTCGCAAGGAAGGCTCAGCTTACGATCTTACCTTAGCTTTAGGAATCCTTGCAGCATCTAATCAAATTAAGGCGGAAGATATTGGAGACTATCTTATCATGGGAGAACTTTCTCTGGATGGAGGCTTGCAACCCATAAAAGGGGCTTTACCTATTGCAATTAAGGCTAAGGAGGAAGGTTATAAAGGATTTATACTGCCAATACAAAATGTAAAAGAGGCGGCCATTGTTAGCGGACTAGATGTATATGGGGTTAGTAACATCCTAGAAGTTATAAAATATTTTGATAAAGGGATTGCGCTCGAGAAAACTGTAATAGATACCAGAAAGGAATTTTATAACGATCTGGAACATTTAGAACATGATTTTGCAGATGTAAAAGGACAGGAAAGTATAAAACGTTGTATGGAGATAGCCGCGGCTGGTGGCCATAACGTAATTCTCATTGGCCCTCCAGGAGCAGGAAAGACCATGCTTGCGAAAAGATTACCCAGTATTTTACCGCCAATGACACTTCAGGAAGCATTGGAAACCACCAAAATTCACAGCGTGGTTGGAAAAGTTAAAGAAAATGTAGGTTTAATGTCTCAGCGGCCATTTAGAAGCCCTCATCATACAATTTCGGATGTGGCTTTAGTTGGCGGAGGTGCTTATCCACAACCCGGTGAAATTTCTTTATCCCATAACGGTGTTTTATTTCTGGATGAATTACCAGAATTTAAAAGAGGTGTTTTAGAAGTTTTGAGGCAACCTTTGGAAGATAGGGAGGTTACCATTTCGAGAGCGAAATTCACAGTAACATACCCTTCAAGTTTTATGTTGGTAGCAAGTATGAACCCTAGTCCAAGTGGTTTTTTTAATGATCCAGATTCACCCATGTCCTCTTCACCGGGAGAAATGCAGCGCTACCTAAGTAAGATAAGCGGGCCTTTGCTGGATCGAATAGACATACATATTGAAGTTACTCCTGTTCCTTTCGAAAAATTAAGTGAGGAGCGTGTAGGAGAAAAAAGTGTAGATATTAGAAAAAGGGTAACCGTTGCCCGGCAAATTCAAACGGAGCGTTTCAAGGATAAAGAAAACGTGCATTATAATGCTCAAATGAGTGTAAAACACATCTCTGAATATTGCAAATTAGAAAATTCTTCAAAAGAACTTTTAAAAATTGCAATGGCACGTTTAAATCTTTCAGCTAGAGCTTACGACAGAATTCTTAAGGTTTCTCGAACCATTGCAGATCTTTCTGAAAGTGAAAATATCCAAGGCAGTCATATTTCCGAAGCTATTCAATATAGAAGTTTGGATAGAGAAGGCTGGTTAGGTTAAAAATTTCTTACATAACTAGCGCTTACCGAAGATTTTAATACATTTGAGAAATATACTTAAATTAAGATACCTACTTCAAATGAAAAGAATTCTAATGTTGCTAATACTTGTCGGCTTGATGGGCTGTAAAGGAGATGAAAGATCAAATGCAGAGAAAAATAGTGCAGATTCAGATAGCTTATCTATTCCAGATATCTCATTAGATTCCATTTTAAAAGCAGATAGCATAGAAATGAATTTAGAGCAAGCAAATAAATTGGCGGAATTGCCATTAGCATGCTTAAATACAGAATACCCTAATAAATTAGGGCAAACCCTTGGAAGCGAAAAGGATCTTGGCACACCAAAAGAGTTACATCCTGCTTTTTATGGCTGTTTCGATTGGCATTCTTCTGTGCATGCACACTGGTCTTTAGTGGTGTTGCTGAAGCAATTTCCTAAATTGGAAAAAGCCGATGAGATCAAAACTGCTTTGGAAAAGTCATTAACTAAAGAAAATATAGCTGCTGAAGTTAAGTATTTTAAAGCTGAAAATAATACCGATTACGAACGTACTTATGGTTGGGCTTGGTTATTAAAACTTTCGGAAGAACTTCAAACATGGGATACGGATCTGGGTGAGGAACTAGCTACAAATCTAAAACCATTATCAGATCTTATAGTTGCTAATTTCACAGAGTTCTTACCAAAGTTAAATTATCCCATCCGTGTAGGCGAGCATTCCAATACTGCTTTCGCCTTAAGTTTTGCTTACGATTATGCTGCATCTGTGAAGGATGCCAAATTTCAGGAATTAATAGAAAGAAGAGCAAAAGAGTTTTATTTAAAAGATGACAATTGCCCTATTTCTTGGGAACCAAGTGGCTTCGATTTTCTTTCGCCTTGTTTAGAGGAGATAGATATTATGAGAAAGGTCTTGCCTAAAGCGGCCTTCCCGCTTTGGATCGAAGATTTTATGCCGCAACTTAAAAATCCGGATTTCGATATTGCTGTAGGTCAGGTTTCTGATAGAACAGATGGAAAGTTAGTGCATATAGATGGTCTAAATTTTAGCAGAGCTTGGGTATTTTATGGTTTAGCTAATGAGTATCCAGATAAATACAATCATTTAAGAAATCTTGCAAATCGTCATGTTTCTAGTTCTTATCCAAATTTAGTTGGTGATAGTTATGAAGGTGGCCACTGGTTAGGTAGTTTTGCTATTTACGCCCTGCACCAATCTAAAGTTCAAAAGTGAAAAATTGGCTGAGAAATGTGGGCCCGGGAGTCTTGGTTTCGGCTGCATTTATTGGCCCTGGTACGGTAACAGTATGCACTTTAGCGGGAGTTAATTTTCAATTCGCTCTGCTATGGGCATTATTATTATCTATAATTTCCTGTATTATTCTACAGGAAATGGCAGCGAGGCTTGGAATAATTTCTCAAGCAGGCTTAAGTGAAAGCATTCGACAAGAAATTAAGAATCCCATAGTTCGTGTTTTTGCCATCGTTCTTGTGTTGTCTGCCATTGTAGTTGGAAACGCTGCTTATGAAGCGGGAAATATAACTGGTGCGGTGCTTGGTATAACTGCGCTTGTTAATCCGGTAGAATTACAGCTTGGAAATTTCAGTTTAAATATTTGGAGTGTTTTAATTGGAGCAATAGCTTTTAGCTTGCTGTATATTGGAAATTATAAAGTCCTGGAACGTGTATTTATTGGTTTAGTGGCTATTATGAGTATCTCCTTTATAATTACAGCTATACTTACAAAGCCCGATGTTTCATTGATATTTCAAGGTTTATTAATTCCTAAATTAGGCTCAGATAGAATACTTACCGTAATTGCCTTGGTAGGTACTACTGTGGTACCATATAATTTATTTTTACATGCTTCACTGGTAAGTGAAAAGTGGAAGGATGCCTCTAACCTGCCATTGGCTCGTAAAGATCTAAGCATAGCTATAATATTGGGCGGAGTAGTATCTATGGCAATAGTTATTTGCGCGGCTACACCAAATTTATTAAACGTAAGTTCCGCGGCAGATCTGGCCGTAGGTTTAGAGCCATTGTTTGGGCAGTATGCCACTTGGTTTATAGCTATAGGATTATTGTCTGCTGGAATTACTTCGGCCATTACAGCGCCTCTGGCTGCAGCCTATGTAGCAAAAGGTTGCTTTGGATGGAAAGATGGAATGAAGTCTGGAAAATTTAGATCAGTTTGGATGGGGATCTTATTATTAGGGATCTTCTTTTCTTCTTTAAAACTAAATCCGGTAGAGATCATCCAATTCGCTCAAATAGCAAATGGATTATTACTTCCAATAATTGCAATCTTTCTTTTATGGATAGTAAATAGAAAGAGTGTTATGGGCATTTATAAGAACAGCTTGATCCAAAACATTTTTGGGATTATTATAATTGGTATCGCAATCTTCTTGGGTGCTAAATCTATATATTCGGTGTTGCAAAATTTTTAAAGGATGTTCAGGAAACAGATTCATATTAACTGCGATCTTGGTGAAGGTGGGAAATATGATTCGCAACTTATGCCTTTAATATCTGCATGTAATATTGCATGTGGTGGGCATGCTGGGGATGTACAAAGTATGACCAAAACATTGCTCCTTGCCAAGCAGCATAAAGTACAAATTGGGGCACATCCTTCCTATCCAGATAAAGAAAATTTTGGAAGACATTCAATTAAAATTTCTGAACAACAGCTTAAGAATTCTATTAAAGATCAGATCTTATCTCTTAATAAAATAGCTATGGAGCATGGGGAAAAGCTAACTCATATTAAGCCTCACGGAGCGCTATATAATGATGCTGCAAAGGATAAAAATATAGCTGAAATTGTGTTACAAGCTATTAAAGACTGCGAGCTAAATATCCCTATTTATTGCCCTGAAAACTCGATAATTTTTCAACTTTCTAAAAGCAACATCCCAATGGTTTTTGAAGCCTTTGCAGACCGCAATTATAATCCAGATCTTAGCTTGGTTTCACGGTCCAATTCCAATGCATTGATCATTCAAAAAGAAGCTGTTTTTAAGCACCTTTTTAAGATGTTTAATGAGGGAAAAATACGTTGTGAGAATGGGCAGGAAATTAAGGTAAACCCCGATACATTTTGTTTGCATAGTGACACTCCAAATTCGGTTGAGATCTTGCATTTTATAGCAGAAAAATTTCAGAAAATAAATATTAAAATAGCCAAGGAATGAGTAAGAAATATCCTTTCTTTTCTCCCATGGGGGATAAGGCAATTCTAATAGAATTTGGCCCTGAAATTTCTGAAATCACGCTTCAAAAAGTGTTGATCTGTAAAAAACATATTGAAATTATAAGGTCTAAAGAAATAGTTGAGGTAATAAACACATATTGTTCATTATTAATAACTTATGTGTGTACTATAGAAAATGTCTATAATGAGTTTTTAGCCTTAAAAAGCTTAATTTCCGAAGCTGATATCGGTAAAAATATCAATTCTAAACTTTATCATATTCCGGTTTGTTATGAAGAAGAATTTGGTTTGGATCTGTACTTGTTAGCAAGTCAAAATAAACTCTCAATTTCTGAAATTATCGACCTACATACTAGTCCTATTTATACGGTCTGTTTTATAGGTTTTTTACCTGGATTTTTATACTTAGGAGGACTTGATAAAAAGCTGATAATTTCAAGAAGATCAACCCCCAGAATGAAGGTAGAAAAAGGTGCCGTTGGGATAGGGGAAAACCAGACCGGAATTTACCCAAAAAGCAGTCCGGGAGGATGGCAAATAATTGGAAATTCTCCAGTTAATTTTTTCGATAAAAAAGAGCTCCCACCATGCCAGATTTTAGCAGGAGATAAGGTAAAATTTTACTCGGTTAAGAAGCAGGAATATTTGGCTATTATAGATGAAATGGACAATTCTAATTTTCAATTAAAAAGCGAAAATTATGTTGGCTAAAATTCAGGTTTTACATCCCGGACTTTACACCTCAATTCAGGATCTTGGAAGATTTTGTTTTGGAAAATTTGGAGTTCCACAAAGTGGGGTGATGGATTCATATTCTGCTAAAATCGCAAACTTACTTTTAAATAATTCTGAAGATGCGCCAGTTTTAGAGATCACCCAAATGGGACCAAAATTGCAGTTTTCTGAAGCCACAATAATTTCAATATGTGGGGCATTTATAAACCCCAAACTAAACGGAAATGATATTTTAAATCATTCGGTTATAGCTGTGAAAAAGGATGATGTGCTCACTTTTGGAAAATTAGAATATGGTTGTAGAGCATATGTTGCAATTTTTGGAGGCTTTAAAGTAGATCTTGTTTTAAATAGTGCTAGCTGGTACGAAGGAGTCACAAATCAATTTAAATTGCATAAAGGAGATGAGTTATATTTTACTCCAACTGCACCATTGGGAAACCAACACCATTCTGGGTTAAAAATAAAAACTGATTATATAAAGGAAATGGTGATTCCTACTTTTAAAGGACCCGAATTTGATTTCCTAACAAAAGCACAGCAACAACATTTACATTCGGCATGCTTTACTATCGATAAAAAGAATAATAGAATGGCCGTGCAATTAGAGGAGCCATTGGAGAATGATCTTAAAGCGATAATTACCGGGCCAGTTCTTCCTGGTACCATTCAACTAACCCCATCTGGGAATTTGATCGTACTAATGCGGGATTGTCAAACTACAGGTGGATATCCAAGGATCCTTCAGATTTCTGAGGAAGGAATAAATAGTTTATCTCAAAAACTTGCAGGAGATAGGATTAAGTTTATTTTACCTATACTAAAATAGGAAGGATATCGTTCTTAATCTAGTATTAGATAAAAAAAGTGTCTATTAACTGTGTTCTACTTAATTTTAAGCCCTACCTCAAAATTGGTTCCACCTTTAACGACACTTTTTAAACTTATAACATGGTTGTAATAATTTGGCTAAATTAGTTTACTCCACAGTTATGTAAAAGGGGATATTTCCCCATTCTCTACTATAAGTTGTTTTATTTCTAATAACCAATTATAAAAAATAGGGGTCGTTTGGCCATCTTCCTTTATAACTAGCCCACCTAATTATAAATTTACGCTTAACGACACTTATTTCCTTAAAATCAATATCAGGCTATATTAGCTTTTCAAATCTATTTAGGAAGAATTAAGGCAACAAGGGGTAAAAGCCCCTTTTTTTAAATAAATTGGTTTAATACCAACTTAATAATAGCAATAAAGAAGTGCCGCAATTGTTTTAAAAGTATTAAAAGCCCTACCTAGTAATACATCTAACAATCCGGCACATTTTTAAACCCAATTACACTTTAGATAAACTAAACTGACATTCAAATTTAGATATTACACTAGTGCAGTTCAAGGGGATTTTTCCCCTTTTTTTTTCGATTTAAAAAAATTTTGTTAAAGAAAAATTCTACTTTTAACAAAATTCTGTATTATCAATTTTAAATAATTTGGATAACATGGGTAAAAAAATTACAGTTGCGAAAGCAAAACAATTACAAAAAAAATGGTGGGAAACCAGATTAATAGTTAAAACTGGCGGAACCACTCATGAAGATACTTGCCAATTCTATTTTACCGTTGAAGAGTTGCAAGCCTATCTAGATGAGGTTAAAACAAAATCTTTAGCACAAGGTGTAGATACTCCCGGAATCAATTTGTGGTTAGGCGCGTATGATGCTACAGAAACAATACCAAGTTTGTCTACTGTATTTTTTGCACCCACCCAAAGAGTAAAATCTTATGATCCTGAGAAGGAATTTGAAGATGTAGCCAATGATGAAATAGAACCATTTAATTTTAGTCATGGCGGTTATCCACCAAAAGAGTATTAATGCAAATATTATTTTTAATTGTATTTCTTTTAGAAGGTTTTAGTGTAATAGCAGGGATTTATTATATAAGAAGGAAACCGAATGACATAGACAATAAGCTGCTAACATATTTTTTATTTCTGACTGTGTGCATAGAAATAGTTGGTCTCATTCCTGCAATAATTTATAATCATGAAGCCTTACATTATTTAAAAGACACAGTTTGGTATACCAATTTTTGGTTGTATAACCCTTTTATAATAGTAAGTTTCGCAGCTTATGCTTTTTATTTTAGAATGAGCTTAGAAAATAAGATTTCAAGGAAAATTTTAAGTTACCTAATTGTCATTTTTGTAATTTCTAGTTCATTAAATCTCTTTTTTTTGGATGATTTTTTTAATTCATATTCGATTTTTAATTTGTTTATGGGTGTTGCTTTATTATTCTTAGCAGTTAGTTTTTATTATTATGAATTGCTTCAGGATGAAACACTATTATATATTAATAGAAGTGTAAAGTTCTACGTTTCTGTTGCTATTTTATTATTTAATTTAATCTCAATGCCTCTCTGGATTTATATGAAATTTTATAACAATACATTAAGCATGGAATTCGTAAACCTATATACCATTGTATTTAGAATAGCAAATATTTTATTATACTGCACTTACATTTTTGCTTTTATCTATTGTGCGAAAGGTAGGTCGATTTCGAAAAACCTAGGTGATCTAAAATTTACAAAAATTAAGCCCATAGATTAGATTTGTTATAATTTAGTCTAATTGATATATTATGCAAAAGAGAAGTGTAATTCGACATATTTATTAGATAGAAAATTTGTAGAAAAACAAACATAACATACTGCTTTTCGTTATAGGAGAATTTCTTTCTAAGTGTAATATCTTCATGAATTAAGTTTTTATAAAAAAAATCTAAGAGAAAACGTAACAAAGTTTAAAAATACAGTCTTATGGTATGATATCTTATTTAATTAAGAGTATTACCAATCCCTACATTATAATTTTTATAAATATTTTTAAAACTATATTAATTGAGTGTAGCAAAGAATTTATTGAAGTTTGCAAAGTCTTTTTTTTCTAAATTTTATTCAAGGAAAAATTAATGATCTTTGTAAAATTCTTGATGTACTTTTTAAAAGGATCCAGCGTTATTGCCGGTATTTATTTTTTAAATAATAACCCAAAGGATAAAACCACTCAATTCTTTGTTGGCTTTTTAATGCTAAACTTTTTGGTAGTTATCACCAGTTATCTACCCAGAATTATAGAATTTAATGCTTCCCTAAATCACTTGCAAAATACTTTTTTGAACAATGATTACTGGCTTTATAATCCATTTATATTAATTGGATATTGCATATATGCTTGGTATTTTAGGATGGGACTACGATCTAAGCTTCGAAAAAGAATAATTTTATTGGGTATTATTAGTATAAATATTGTTGGATTTGCACATCTTTATTATGAAGGAATTTTTTTTAATGCACATTCTAAACTAATATTCTTACTGGGTTTTCTTTTAATAGTTACAAGTATCTCGTTTTATTATTACGAATTGCTTAAAAGCGATCAAGTATTAGCAATTAATAAATCGGTTAAAATGTATATCTCCATAGGGTATCTTTTTTATAATTTATTATGTATGCCAGTTTGGATCTATTCGCACAAATATTACAATCATTTAAATCCTAAATTTGGGGAGTTGTATAGTTTTACTATTTCCCTTGCTCATATTTTAATATATAGTATTTATATATTTGCTTTTATATATTGTGCTAGGAAATATAAACCCATTACTACTTGATTTATTAAAATTTCCTTTGATCATTTCTCAATGAAATCGCCAAAAATACCGTAAACTTGTACAAAATCAACCTTATTTTATGCTTGCTAAGGAAGAACTCCTACTAATTGTTTACTTTATAGTGGTCATTTTATTCTTGACCAGTTTTGCAATTATTTTCTTTATCACTTTCCAAAAAAGAAAAAATAAATTACTTCTAGAAAAATTTGAAGCTGAAACTCGTTTTGAAAACGAATTGGCGCAATCTAAAATTGAGATCCAAGAACAAACCCTCAAGAATGTAAGTTGGGAATTGCATGATAATATAGGGCAACTGCTCTCTGTGGCAAATATGCAATTAAATATTCTTTCTGGTACCGTCGATGCCTCTGCAAAGCAATCGGTTAAGGACATAAAAGATGTGGTTTCTAATTCTTTACAAGAGGTTCGCTCTTTATCTAAATCTCTTAATAACGAAGTTGTTGGTTATTCAGGTATTGAAGCATCTATAAAAAACGAATTATTTAGATTTGAACGCCTTAATAATTTGGAAACCTCTATTACAAGTACTGGAGAACAATTTGATGTAGTGGATAAAGATTCTGTAATCCTTTTTCGGATCATTCAAGAATTTTTTTCCAATGCTATCAAGCACTCCAAAGCTACAAAACTAGAGGTGTTTATAGATTATCTACCAGAAGAGTTACATTTAGAAATAAGGGATAATGGTATAGGTTTTAATATAGAAAAAGTTATTAAAAGTTCTGGTTTAATAAATATGGAAAGTAGGGCAGCCCTTATAAATACTAAGTTCAACTTAAATTCTGAATTAGCAAAAGGAACTTCCTTATCTTTAAATTATCCAATAAAAAGCTTAGTCTATGAAGAAAACGATACTAATCGTTGATGATCACACCCTATTTGCGCAATCTCTTCAAGGTCTTGTAAATTCCCTTCAGGAATATGAGGTTATAAAGGTCCTGAAGAACGGTCAAGAATTGGTGGATTATTTTAATGCCAACCATAAACGTCCAGATGTATTATTGCTGGATATTAGAATGCCGGTGATGGATGGTATGGCCACCATTCTTTGGTTAAAAGAGCATTTTCCGGAACAAAGAACTCTCGCGCTAACTATGGAGTTAGATGAAGAGATCATCATAAAAATGATAAAATTAGGATGCAGAGGATATTTACTGAAAGATATAGATCCGGAAGAATTTTTGTATGCCTTAGAATCGGTTTTTACTAGTGGCTACTATTTTAGTGAGGAGATTGTAGAGATGCTTGATAATCCTGCTTCTAGAAATTATGGCGATCTTACTGCACGGGAAGTTGAATTTTTGAATTTGGCCTGCTCCGAAAAAACCTATAAAGAAGTTGCAGAGATGATGAATTTAAGTCCGAAGACCATAGATGGTTACAGGGAAAGTTTGTTTGAAAAACTTCAAGTTAAAAATAGGGTAGGAATGGTTCTTTTTGCGGTAAAGCATAAGATTGTTAGTTTGTAAAAACCGATCCAACATCATGAAGCATGTTAGTAGTTAGAATCTTAATAAAGTAGATTTTCTTTTTATAAAATTTCCCAAACCACAGTATTAATTTTTTATTTCTGTTGATTAAGGATTGCTAAATTCATGTTATTCATTTTATATTGTATGATTTCCGCAGTATCTTCGCGCTAAATTTAAAA
>TARA_R100001369_G_scaffold2182_1_pt1 | contig 72251 bp, 59 predicted proteins | sample TARA_R100001369 | Tara Oceans TARA_R100001369 (sample SAMEA2621528) | marine metagenome | biome: marine biome (ENVO:00000447); feature: surface water layer (ENVO:00002042); material: "saline water (ENVO:00002010), including plankton (ENVO:xxxxxxxx)" | depth 5 m
TAATTACGGAAAAAGTAACTCGATAACTTTTGCATAACCACTTACTTGCCATTGGCGGCGAACCCGAGCAGGGTTTCGACCCACTGTTGGGCTGGGGGCAGTATGGCAATCCACTGTTTCAGTCGACGCTACTCTCACGGGGCAAGGATCTTGCGCCGCAGCCAGAGCTGGCCACTGAGTGGTGGCTTTCTGAAGACCGCATGACCTGGACACTCACACTCCGCGAGGACGCCCGCTTTGCCGACGGCACGCCGCTGACCGCTGAAGATGTGGCTTATACTTTTAATGCGGCGGCCCGGGCAGGCGGGCGGGCGGATCTTAGCGCCCTGGCTGAAGCAACCGCACTTGATAAGCACACTGTTTCGCTCCGCCTGAAGGCCCCGCGCATTACCTTTATTGATCAACTGTTGACGCTGGGCATTGTGCCCCGCGCCGAGCGTGATAACGGCTACAGTGATCAGTATGGTCGTCATCCCCTGGGGTCTGGGCCCTATCAGTTGGTAGAGTGGCAGGAAGGAGAGCAGCTAATTGTTGAGCGTAACCCTTACTTCTACGGCCCTACGCCTGCTTTTGAACGGCTGGTATTTCTCTTTACCGGTGAAGACGCCACGCTAAGTGCCGCCCATGCCGGCCAAGTGGATGTCGCCTCGGTTCCCCCTGCACTGGCGGCCAATGTGCCAGCACATATGCAGCGTGTCATTATGGAGAGTGTCGATAATCGCGGCATTCTTTTCCCCATGCAGTCTGCCAATGGCGAACACGCCGGCTCCGGCGCACCGATTGGCAACGACGTGACCGCTGATATTGCTGTCCGTCGGGCAATTAACCTTGCCCTTGACCGCGATACGCTGGTAGAGGTGGCGCTTCACGGCTATGGGCGCCCCGCCTTTGGCCCGGCGGACGGCCTTCCCTGGAGCAATAGCGATGAGCGCTTTGCCGCTCCCGACCTTGACCAGGCGGAAGAGATACTCGACGCCGCAGGTTGGCAGCTACGCGATGATGGCCTGCGCTATAAAGATGGGTTGCCCGCTAGCTTTCGACTCACCTACCCTTCCAGCGATACCACCCGACAGCTACTTGCGGAAGTCAGTGCCGAGATGGTGCGTCCACTGGGAATTGAGATACAGCCCACCGGCCGTCACTGGGACGAAATCCAGCGCGAAGCACTGCACCAGGATGCCATTATGTTCGGTTTTGGCAGCCATAGCCCCCAGGAAGTTTACTACCTCTTCCACAGTCAGCATGCGGGCAACGGCTTCTACAACAGCGGTTTCTACGCTAATCCAGCGGTGGATGCCCACTTGGACGCCGCCCAGGCAGCGTCTGGCCTTGAACAAGCCAACCGCGAGTGGCAGGCAGCGCAGTGGGACGGCACCACCGGCTACGGAGTACGCGGCGATAGTAGCTGGGCCTGGCTGGTCAATCTTGAGCATGTCTATTTTACCGATACCTGCTTAGATGTCGGCGATCTGAGCTTAGCGCCTCATGGCCACGGCTGGCCGATCACCACCAACCTGCTTGAGTGGCGCTGGACGTGCGACTAATTGCGCCTATCGCCAAGCGCGTGGCTCGCCTAGCGCTGGTATTAATCTGCGTGGCCCTGGTGTCGTATGGGCTTATGATGGCATCTCCCGTTGACCCCATTGATGCCTACCTAGGCCCGCAAATGGCCCAAGTGAGCCCAGAGCAGCGTGCATTGATTGCCCAGCGCTGGGGGTTTGATGAGTCAGCTGTCGTTCAGTTTGGCCACTGGCTGCGCCAGTTAGTCAGTGGTGATTTAGGCTGGAGCCACGTGTATAACCAGCCGGTTAGTGAGGTAATCGCTCAGCGTTTTCAACGCTCCATTGCGCTACTCGGCAGTGCCTGGCTGCTCTCTGCGCTGGTGGGGTTTAGCCTCGGTGTTATGGCGGGTGCCAAAGAGGGCTCCAAGCTGGATAACATCATCAGCACCTATGCCTTTATTACCGCCTCCACGCCCGCCTTTTGGCTGGCGTTACTTGCGGTGCTACTATTTTCGGTAACCCTGGGGTGGACACCCACCTGCTGCGCAGGCCCCGCCGGGGCGTTAAACCAGGAAGTCACCCTCGCCACGCGGTTGCACCATTTACTGCTGCCAGTGGCGACCCTGGCACTGCTGGGCATCGCCAGTATCACCCTGCACACCCGCACCCGCATGCTTGAGCTAATGCGCTCAGACGTTGCTACTCACGCCTTTTCTCAGGGTGCCAGCCGTCTTGATGTGGCTTGGCGCCACGGTCTTCGCCACGCCAGTGTACCGGCGATTACGCTAGCGTTTGCCTCGCTGGGCGAACTGTTTGGCGGCTCCATTTTAATCGAGCAGGTATTTGCCTACCCCGGCTTAGGTCAAGCCACAGTGGCAGCGGGCCTGCGCAGTGACGTCCCCCTGCTGCTGGGCATTGCGCTATTTACCGCTCTGTTTGTCAGCGTTGGCAATATGATCGCCGATAGCCTCTACACCGTTATTGACCCACGCATCCAGCCAGGTGGTTTATGAGTCAGGCTCAACCGCGCCTTCGTGCCGCCTTCAGCCTGGGAGTCACCGCCCTGCTGGTCATGGGGCTAGTCGCTAGCCAGTGGCTGCTAGGTGATTCACCGCAACAGATGCAGTTTGATGCCCGCCTGGCCCCGCCTAGCGTTGAACACTGGCTGGGCACAGACGCGCTGGGCAGGGAGCTCTGGGCGCGTACCCTTGCGGGGCTAGCGCTAAGCTTCTGGGTAGGCTGCTTGGCAGCGCTACTGAGCACGCTGATTGCATTAAGCCTGGCAGCAATAGCCACGCTGTCAGCGCGGCTGGATGCGCTGGTTAGTTTGCTGATTGATACGCTGCTTAGCGTGCCTCATTTGATTTTATTAATGCTGATCGCTTTTGCCTTAGGTGGCGGTACCCAGGCAGTGATTATTGCTGTTGCGGTGACCCACTGGCCAAGCCTAGCCCGGGTGCTGCGCGCCGAGCTATGGCAGTTACGGCAGGCGCCCTATGTGCGCATCTCCCGTGCTCTAGGTAAATCGCGCTGGTTTGTGCTCCACGGCCACCTGCTCCCCCATCTTATTCCGCATTGCCTGGTTGGCGCGTTACTGCTGTTTCCCCACGCCATTCTTCACGAGGCCGCACTGACCTTTTTGGGCTTTGGCTTAAGCCCCAGCCAGCCCGCTATTGGCGTGTTACTGGCCGACGCCATGCGCTACTTAAGCGGCGGTTACTGGTGGCTGGGGATATTTCCCGGCTTGGGGCTGTTACTGATGGTGCTGGGTTTTGAGCGCCTCTCAAGTCACCTACGCCGTGCGCTTTAGCACTTTTCAGAAAACCATTGGCTGTAAAAACCACTGGCTATAAAACTATTGATGGGAGGTCTGCCGTGTTAACGATTGATCAATTATCGCTACAGCTACCTCTGTATACCTCCTGGTGGAAGCGCGACTGGGCCACCTGCCTGGATGAATTTTCACTAACGGTTTTCCCTGGCGAGGTTCATGCGGTGGTGGGCGCCTCCGGTGCTGGAAAAAGCCTATTGGCTTATGCCATTATGGATTTACTTCCAACACCTGCACGCTTAAACGGCCAGCTTTACTATCAAGGCAAACCGCTTAACGCGTCACGCCAACGCCAGCTTCGCGGCCGGGAGCTGGCGCTGATACCCCAATCACTAAGCGCCTTAGATCCGCTCGTGCGTACTCAGCGCCAGGTGACCTGGGCGGCCCTGCGCGCAGGCCAGCCATCAGCACATGCTTGGCACGCCTCCCAACAAGCCCTTGATCACTATCAGCTAGACGCCCGCGCACAGCAGGCCTATGCCCATGAGCTATCCGGCGGCATGGCCCGGCGCGTGTTGACGGCCATGGCCCACGTCAGCCAGGCCAAGCTGGTGATTGCCGATGAACCCAGCGTAGGCCTTGATCCTCACCAGCGTCGGCGGGTGCTGGATGCGCTGCGCGAACTGGCCGACCAGGGCAAAAGCGTGATTCTGATTACCCACGATCTGCGCCATGCGCTGCCAATCGCCGACCACGTCACCATTATGCGTGACGGCAAGCGGGTCGAAACTGCGCCCTCCTGCGCTTTTCAAGGCACCGGATCTATGCTTCTCAGCGCATATTCACAGGCATTGTGGCTGGCGCTGCCGGACAATGCTTTTGCAGCGACCACCACCCGCAGGGTTGAACAGGAGGCGCACGTTGCTTAAAGCACGCCAGTTGAGTTTTCACTTTGCCCCCAAGGTACCGCTACTTCAGAACATTTCGCTAACGCTGTGCGCGGGTCAGTGGCTAGGATTAAGCGGCGACTCGGGGGCGGGTAAATCGACGCTAGGCCAACTGCTGGCGGGCTACTTAGCACCCCAGGCAGGTGATGTCACCCTGGATGGCGAGGCGTTACCGAAAAGCGGTGTGCAGCCCGTGCAGTGGCTACCGCAATCGCCGGAGCTCGCGGTGAATCCACGCTGGCGGGTAGGTAAGATACTGCGTGAAGCCTGGACGCCTTCTGACGCACAGTGCCAAGCGTTTGGCGTGAAAGCAAAATGGCTGACGCGCTTCCCTCAATCGTTATCAGGGGGAGAGCTGCAGCGGGTATGCGTGTTGCGGGCGCTCGCGCCGGGAGTACGCTTTCTCGTCGCCGATGAGATCTCCACCATGCTCGACCCCATTACCCAGGTTGAGCTTTGGCAGGCATTAAAACGAGAGGCCGAACAACGCCAGCTTGGCGTGCTGGTGATTAGCCACGACACCGCCCTACTGGAACGGCTTTGCCCACAGCGCTTGCACTTAAGCGAAGGGCAGCTGAAGCCATGGTAGTTGATGCCAGGGCAGGTTGAAGCGAGGGTCTTTCGACATGGCCGGAAAAAATGTTCCCGACCATTCCGGCATTTCCGCCATCCCTGGCGGTCAGATGTCGAAAGTAGCGCCCAGGGAGGGGGGTCACAGCGCCCTTGCGGAAACCTGCGCTCGGCATCAATGCGTGCAACTGGTGAAGGTTAGCCAACCGCTTGGCGACGCTCAAAGCGCCATAGTCCGGAAGCAATTAGCAGCGTGATACTCAGCAGTAGCCACGAACCGACGCTCACGCCCAACCAACCGGCCCAGCGCCAGAACGGCTCCAGCCAGAAGCCGCCCAAACTGGCTCCCACATAGTAAAACACTAGGTAGAGCGCCGAAGCGCTGCCCCGCGCGCCCTGGGCATAGCGCCCTACCCAGCTGGAGGCCAACGAATGAGCCAGGAAAAAGCCAAAGGCATTAACGGTTAAACCAACGATAATCAGCAGCAGCGAATCCGCTAAGGTAATCGTTGTCCCCAGCATTAAAATCACGCCCCCCACCATCATGCATGCCGCAGGAGAAAACCGTCCAGCCAAACGCCCGGAAATCATCGAACCGAAGGTGCCGCCGAGATAGGTCAAAAAAATCAGCCCCAGACCACTGGCGGCTAATTGATACGGCGCTGCCGCCAACCGAAAGGTGATATAGCTGTATTGATTGATAAAAATCAGGAAGTTGATACCCCCCAGGCAGTAAGCGGCGAGCAGCACCGGGTTACGCAAATGATTGACTAAATCGCTTGCCGCTTTGCGCAGCTCAAAGCGTTGGGGAGTAAAGGCGCGGCTATTGGGCAACAGGCGCCAAAACACTCCACAGCCAATTAACGTCATGATACCGACCGCTAAAAATGCCGCCGTGGGGCCGCCAATTTCAGCGGCGCCGCCACCGACGATACGCCCACTGATTCCGCCAAGTGAATTAGCGCCGATATAGAGTCCTACAGCGCTTAATAACGCAGGCTTCTCAAACTCATCGCCCATCCAGGCGATCGCCACCGCTGGCAGCCCGCCCAGCACAAAGCCCTGCACCAGGCGCAAAAACAGCAAGCTTTCAAAGGTGGGTGCGAATGCCAAGGCAATAGAACAGCCGCCTGCAAGCAGCAGAGTGATGCGCATTATGCCTTCGCGACCAATAGCATCCGAGAGTGGCCCGAACACCAACAGCGCAATGGCTAAGGAGAGGGTCGACACCGACATGAGCAGGCTGACACCTAAGGTCGAGACCTGATAGGTCTCCTTTAACCCCGGCAGCAGCGGCTGTGGTGCGTACAAGTTGATAAAAACAAGAAATGAGCCGAGGCAAAGCGCCAAGGTGGCGCGCCACCAGGCGCGCGATTTGGCTTCAATCATGCCGTTCCTAAAACGTGGTCGGTCTGGCTACTGGAAAACGCTGCCGCCCAGTTGGGCCAAATGCGTTGGCTCCAGCGCACGACGTGACTGCCAGTAGTAGCGCTGCCAGTAACTATTATCCAGTCTGGAGATAATGACCCCTTTTGAGGTCGAGGCGTGGAGAAAATACCCATCGCCCACGTAGATCCCTACATGGTTATAACGACCCGGTGGTCGGAAGAACACCAGATCGCCCGCCTGCAGCTCTTGGCGGTCGATCGGGCGTCCCTCGTGTACTTGACCACGGGTAGAGCGCGGAAGCTCTAAATTAAAGGTGTCACGGTAAACATTGCGAACCAAGGCCGAACAGTCGATGCCTCTTTCTGAGGTGCCGCCAATTCGGTAAGGCGTTCCTGCCCAGCGCTGGTGTTGCGCCAACAGCGCCTCGCGAACCACTGTTGGCGGCGGTACTTGCAAACTGCGCAAATGCGCATCGATGGGATCAACCGGGGACATTTGCGGGTTCGCCCCCATTCCCGGCAACGCCATTGAGAAATAATTCTCGGGGGCCTGAATATTATTTTGTCGCGCTGAACCTGCACAGCCAGCGACCAATGTAACTAAAAAACAGACACTTACGACACGGACAGCGGTCACAGCGGGGCGTGGCAACGCAACCATGCGATTAACCTCGTGACATTAATAAGAAGGCGGTATGACAAAACTCATTTTTTCTAAGCACGACTATAAGCTAGTTATCATATGTTTGGCGAGCATCAATGTAATGTGCGCTGATCGCCCGGTAGGGTATCAATATGCAGTGGTGCAAAATGGCGTGGTTTATTGCCCGGAAAATCCAAGCTCACCCATGGACCAGCCAAGACCGGCGCGCCGCATATCCAAGCCACCAGCGCCTGACGAAAACCAGCTAAAAAGCTTTCTCGCTCAGGGGTTTCGCCCATAAAAAACGAGAAGCCTGCGTACATACCCATGGCGTACTCCTGCCATCCGGCATAGTGATCTGCCGCCAGTTGGTAAGCACGATCCAACACCTTAGCGAAAGCGGCGCTATCCAGCCAGTTTAACTGCCGCGCGGCAATGGCCAAATCGACCAGTTGGGCAATATCCCAAGCAGCCATATCCACCTCATTACAGCCATCTTCGTTGTCGCGGACACGACGTAAGCGAAGCAGGTGGTGGCGTTCATCTTCAGCACAGTCGCCGGATTCAAGAATGGCTATCTCAGCGCTTAAGCGTTCAGTATTGAGGGTATAGGGCGCGTAGTTAATCTGATACTCCTGACGATCCCCCGACTCTAGCATGTAGGTCAAAAACTCCTGCATATCCCCGGCGTTGCTCAAGTGGTAGTGGCTCTCCACCCACTCGCGAATCTCGGCACACTCACGGGCACTCTCAGGCTGGGGCTCACTCCATACTGCACTGTTCAACGGACCCACCAGCGACATAGCGGTGAAGTGACTCAAGGTGGGGCGGCTACCCGGTTCACGCCAGGCGTCGTGACGCCAATCCAGCCAGTGAAACAGACTGCCAGGATCTTCAATGTGCCAAATAATTTCATTCACCAACGAGGCGTGCTCAGGTTCGGGCAGACAGCTCTCCCAAGCGAACCAGGCTTCTAACAGCCGCTTGGCATTGGGGTAAAAACGGCACAGGCAGCTTCGCAGTGCGCTGGCATACTCCATTAACGGCGCACGATCGAATAAGCCGCTGTCGAGGGACATATGCAGATAGAAGGCGAATTTTTCGGCCATATGGATCGTGGCCGCATGGCGGCTTACCCCTTTAACCGCATTGCGCTGTTTCAGCTCTTCCGGGGTCGGCTGGCCAAACCAGCTTTGCGAGGGGGGTAAAACGCCATGCACGGCGTCGGCCGCCAACTGATTAAGATGGTGCGCCTGAGCGGGCAGCCAGTAGCGCGCCAGTGCATGAGCGCCTTCATCGGCATGTAAGCCAAGTGACTCCTGCAAATAGAGCGCCGCATCGGCACGCTGATCTTCCGGCAGCGCCGCGGAGGGGGCTATCTGGCGCAGCATGGCATCCGGTTCGCGCACGCTGGCCAGCGCCAACAACCAGTGATGGGGCGTATTGCGCCACTGCTGAATGCGCGCTTGGGATGCCTTGCGCGTAGGTTCATCCAATAACTCCCCTGGGGGACATTTCCAGGGGCTATTCCAAAGGCTATGGGCGCTGTGCAGCAACAACTGATGCCGCTCGCTGGGTGTTTTACCCCGCCGGTCAATGCCGTCAAATAGACTCTGCCCGCGCCCGTACGCATTCAGCACGGCATACCAGTCGTGGTAGCGCCGACTGAGCAAATCAGCAGCGTGCCCCGCCAGGTCATCAGCCTCTTCCTGGCTCAGCAAGCCACAGCAGGCGCCAGCCCAGGCAAGTTCCACAATCCGCAGCCAATCCCAAGCCGCCCACTCCAGGGGCTCGCCTTGAGTGACGAACTTATTCAGCACCGGCGCATAGGGCGACTCTTCCACAACGCTACGCTGCCACTCCATGCGTTGGGCGTTGTCCATACTGAGCAATTCGCGTGCTTCGATATCCCAACGCTGGCGCTCGCCTTGAGCGCCTAGCCAAAGCATCACGCCAATTAGCGCGTCACGGTCATGGACATCCCACACGTGGGCCAACCACTCGGTGGCCTCGGGCCAGTCGGTGTGGCTGGCGGGATAGACAATAATCGGCCGGAACAGCGCGCATAACCGCCAGCTCTGCGCTTCGGGCTGCTGGGGCCATAGCGAAGCGGGAGCCGGCAGTTCAGCCAGGGCATTTTCAAGCGTATCCCAGGTAATGCCTTCGCCATCGGTTTCAAGATTGGCCAGCGCTTGGCAAGCGTCAATAAATCGGTCATCGGCCCCCACTTCCCAGCCCCTCGCGCCTAGCGCACGGCGCAGATCCGCTAGCCAGGCACGTAAGTCGCTGTAATCGCTGGTGATGCGGCGGGTTAGGTGGTGCGCCCAATGACGGGCTTGATCAGCGTCTAACCAGCCAGCCGCTCCCGCCAACGCGGCCCACTCCAAAGCGCCTAGCAAACGGTCAGCGCTACCTGCGGGAGCCCCCAGCCCGTGGAAGAGCTGTTCGGCCAGCTCGCCTCGATTGGTAATGCCCAGTTGTAACAGGCGCTGCTCTGCCGCCCCTGCATCGACCGCCAACGGATGAGGAGTAAACGCCCAATCACACAGCACTAGCTGTTGGGCCCACCAGGCATTTAACGCGTCGATCAAGAGGCACCTCGAAAAAGCACAATGACACCAGCAAATAGCCGGAAGTAAAGCTGCCTAGTGTAACGGAAAGTGGTACGAACACCGATAGCCTTAGGCCTCGGTATGCATAAAACGACACCGCCCGGCAAAAGGCCGGGCGGTGACATACAGGTAGCAACTCAATCGCTACGCTTTTTTAACCTTACTGATTACCCAAAGAAGCACCACGGCACCCACGATCGCGGTAACTAGCGAACCAATAAAGCCACCGGACGAGAGGCCCAGAAGGCTAAACAAAAAACCACCTATAACCGCACCAACGATACCGACACCGATATTACCCAGGATGCCAAAACCGCCGCCGCGCATGATGTTGCCAGCAATCCAACCAGCCAGGCCACCAATGATTAACCATGCAATAAAGCCCATATAGTCTCCTTACTATTTCGATTACGGGTTGCAGTTACGCGTTTTACCTTCGAGTCACGCTTGTTCTACCATAGCACACAGCGTTAGTGTTCGGCGCCTATCGGTATCGATGCTTGGCAACTCTTAAAGGAAAACTCATGATCCCCGACTCGCTCAATCAACTGGTTAAAAGCACTCAAGGACAGCAAACGACGCAGTGGGAAGGCCGCGAAGTGGTGCTTTTCAATATGCCTTGGGGCGAGTTGGTGGTTAGTCTCCAGGGTGCTCAAGTGCTGCACTTCTGCCCTGCTGGTGATACCGGCTGGTTATGGCTGACGCCTACGCCCCAGGCCTTGCCAGGGGCTATCCGGGGTGGTATTCCGCTCTGCTGGCCGTGGTTTGCCGACGAACGCTATGCCGATGAGAGCCCCAACCACGACGGCCCTTTCCATGGCCTTGCCCGCCATGCGGAGTGGCGTCTAGACGCTGTTGATGAGCACGCCGAGGGAATTGAGCTCCACCTCTCTCCAGCACAGCCCCTGCATACACTGCTTACCGCGCGCCTAGTGGTACAAGCAAACGCCCAGCGCTTGAACGTTGAGCTGATTAGCGAAAACATCGGCGAAACGCCGATTAAAACCAGCGGTGCGCTGCATACCTATTTAGCCGTTGCCGATACTCACCAGTGTCGCCTGGAAGGCCTTTCCGGCGCGCGCTATCTCGACAAACTGCGCGACTTTGCTGAGAGCGAACAGCAGGGCACGCTGGCCGTTCAGGGCGCCGTTGACCGCATTTATCACACCAATGAAGCCGTGCTGCTCAACGATGGCGAGCGCAGCCTGCGCATCGGCAAGCAGTCTAGCGACTCCACGGTAGTGTGGCACCCCAACAACGACCTGCCCAGCGACACCCCCGCCGACGTGGCACGACACTTTATCTGCGTTGAAGCCGCCAATACGCGCCTAGACCCAGTCTGGCTAGTGCCTGGCGCCCAGCACCTGTTAGGCACCACCCTCAGCCGCAGTTAATCTTCGGTTCATTAATGCTTTGCTATCATGTGCTCAATGGCATTAGAGCTAGGGAGATCCAATGGATCCGCAACAATGGCTAGAAGCCGCCACACTGGCGTTTAATTTAATCGGTATGGTGGTGTGCTTAGTGGGGCTAACCTTGGCGCAGAAGATGACCCGACGCTGGCCAGGCTACACCCTGGCGGGGGTTGGCTTTTTGATTGCCACCCTGCCGATGCTTTCACAACTGGTATTAATGTTTAGCCAATAAAGGCTAAGAGCCTGCCTGGCTTGGCTGATCGTCGCGAGAAGCTAAGTCAGACAGGCTCCTACAAAGGGATCGAAAGGATGCGTCAGCCGTTAAGTCGCGAACTGAGCAATTTGTTAGAGCGGGGGCGGGATCGCCAGTTGCGCTTAGCGGTCACCGGCCTCTCCCAAGCGGGGAAAACCGCGTTTTTGACATCGCTGGTCAATCAACTGCGTCACGCGGGCGTTGAGGCGCGGCTCGATTTGCTGCCCGCTGCCCGGGAAGGTCGCCTGCTTGGTGCCCAGCGGCTTAATCAGCCCGACCTGGACGTGCCTCGTTTTCCCTACGACCCCGGCATGGCTGCACTGCGCGATACGCCACCGCGCTGGCCGGAGCCCACCCGCGGCATTAGTGAGTTACGCTTACAACTGCGCTACCGCCCTGCCCGCAGCGGCTGGCTAACCCCTGAAATCGCTCACCTTACTCTGGATCTATTCGACTACCCTGGCGAGTGGCTGCTCGATTTGCCGCTGCTGCAGCACGACTTTTATAGCTGGAGCCAGGCCCAGGCGTTACACGAGGGCGAACAGCGCCGCAGCCTGTTTAGCGAATGGCTCGCCGCAGTAGAACAGCTCGACCCCGCTGGCGAAGCGGATGAAGCCCAGCTTGCGGCTCTTGCCGAGGAGTACGCTCAAGGCCTTCGCCGCGCCAAAAAGGCCGGTTTTTCCGACCTGCAGCCCGGGCGTTTTTTACTTCCTGGCGAACTGGAAGGAGCGCCAGTGCTGCAGTTTTTTCCGCTACCGCAGCTCGACACCTCTCAACACAATACCTCTAGAGAAACGCTTGAGGCACTGCCCGCCAACAGCCTTTACGCTACCCTGGCAGCGCGCTTTCGCTACTACCAGCAGCAAGTGGTCAAGCCCTTTTATCGCGATCACTTCCGTCGCTTTGACCGCCAGATTGTACTGGTGGACGTGCTGGGCGCGCTCAATGCCGGGCCGGAGCGCTTTGAAGACCTTTCCAGTGCGCTACGCCAGTTAATGCACAGCTTCGATTATGGCCAGCGCAGCTTACTTACGCGCCTCTTCGCACCGAAAATTGACCGGCTCGCCATTGCCGCCACCAAAGCCGATCACGTCACTCCCGATCAACACGGCCACTTGGTGCAGCTGTTAGAGGCCCTGCTGGCAGAGCCTCTCAAAGACCTTCGCTTTGCCAACGTGCCGGTTAAAGCGCTCTCGCTGGCAGCTATTCGTGCCACTGAAGCCCGTGAGGTGACCCATGAGGGTAAGCGTTCACCTGCACTGCGAGGCACCACACTAGAGGGCGAAGAGGTGCTGGTTTACCCTGGCGATGTGCCCGCCCGGCTGCCCGCTGCAGATTTCTGGCAGCAGCAGGGCTTCGACTTCCCCGGCTTTCGCCCGATGCCAACCAGCTCAGAAGCGCTGGATCATATTCGCATGGATGCCGCCATCGACTGGCTGATTGGAGACAAACTGACATGACCACCCCACAGCCACGCCGCCACTTCACGCTGGATGACCAGCCCGAAAAGGCCGCTGATGCAGAGACAGTCCTACGTCAGCGCGAAGCCTTTGCTGGCGCCAGCGAGCATCATCCACTGGCGCCTCTACCAGAAGATAAAGCGCTGCCTGCTGCCAGTTTAGGTGCGCCGCGTAAACGCCGCTGGGGGCTGCTATTTGCCCTGGTGGGTGGTGCCGGGCTAGGCACGGCAGAGCTGGTCACCGGCATTCCTGATACGATCGCTCAGTCGCAGTGGCTCGCCATGGCCTGGCAGCTGTTCGGAATCAGCCTGATTGGCCTGGGCGGCCTCTCCCTGCTCAAAGAGGTGGGCCGTTTACGCCGTCTCAAGCGCCACGACAAACTGCGCGGCGATCTTGCCGAGCTACCGCTACGCTCTCCAAAACAGGCCCGGGTCATGGCCGAGCAGTTGAGGCGCCAACTTAAGCTAGCCGATGATGACCCACACTGGCTGGCCTTCCAGCGCGCCAGCCAACCCCACCATAGCGGAGAGGAAATCCAGACACTTCTGCGTTACCACCTGCTAGCCCCGCGTGACCGCGAGGCCCAGCGCCTGATTACGCGTATGTCCGGTGAAACCGCCATCATGGTCGCGATCAGCCCGCTAACGCTGGTGGATATGGCGCTGGTGGCCTGGCGCAGCCTGGCGATGGTGGATCGGCTCTGCCGCCTTTATGGTCTTGAGCTGGGCTACGCCAGCCGCCTGCGGCTGTTTCGTAACGTGCTGCACAACATGGCTTTTGCCGGTGCCAGCGAACTGGCCACCGACGCCAGTATGGATATGCTCTCGCTGGATTTAGCCAGCCGCCTTTCCGCCCGTGCGGGTCAAGGCCTCGCCACCGGGCTGCTTAGCGCGCGCCTTGGTTTACGCGCCCAGCGGCTCTGTCGTCCGGTGCCCTTCACTGCCGATGAGCAGCCCAAGATCGCCGATCTACGCCAAGACCTGTGGCGGCAAATCAAGCGGCTAGACAAAGAGGCAGTGCCGCAGAATCGCTAAGGGGTTAAACGGCGGCAACCCTCCTTTTCGGCCACAAGATGGGATTCAACGCTATTTATCCTCATGATGGAGGTTTGACATGGCATCCTCCACTGAGGAGACGTAGTGTATGAACAATCCCAATGATCCTGAGTCGCCTTCGGTAACGAGCGACATGCAGACCGACTATGTCGTCGGTCAGGACAATATCAAGGGGCAGTTTGGCCCTATCGGCTTCGACATCCACAACCGTGTGTTCGTTGTCTCAGCGCTTGCCTCGGCTATCTTCATCGTCCTCACCCTGCTGTTCCCAGAGCGAGCGGGGAGCACATTTCAGTCCATTGTTTCTTTCTCGACAGGAACACTGGACTGGTATTTCATGATTCTGGTCGATTTCTTTATTCTGTTCTGCTTGGCGTTGGTGGTGCTGCCTTATGGCTCAGTCAGACTGGGCGGGGCCGATGCCCGGCCGGATCACAGCTATCTTTCCTGGTTCGCCATGCTATTTACGGCGGGCATCGGTATCGGCCTGCTGTTCTTCGGTGTACTCGAACCGGTTTATCACGCCAACGTCTCGCTGCCCCTGGGCGTCGAGTCTCCGTTTGGTGCTGACGGTGAGTTAAACCCAGCCGCTATTGCTGATGCCAGCGCCTTAGGGCTTGCTGGCACCTATCTCCATTGGGGAATCCATGGCTGGGCAGTGTATGTGGTCATGGCGTTAGCGCTGGGCATCTTTACCTATAACAAGGGGCTGCCGTTCTCGATCCGCTCGGCCTTTTTCCCGATTCTCGGCGAGCGTGTCTGGGGCTGGTGGGGGCACGTCATCGACATATTGGCGGTGTTTTCCACCCTCTTCGGGCTGGCAACGTCCCTTGGGCTTGGGGCACAGCAGGCCAATGCGGGGATGAACTTTGTCTTCGGTCTGGAAGTAAGCACCTTGACCCAAGTCATTGTCATCATTCTGGTGACGGCGGTGGCGCTGGTGTCGGTTTGGCGCGGTCTTGAGGGTGGCTTGAAGAAGCTTTCCGAGATCAACATGATCCTGGCCGTTCTGTTCTTCTTTTTCGTGCTCTTCGCTGGCCCTACGCTTTTGGCACTAACCGGCTTCTGGTCGGGGCTTACCACCTATGTCACGGACTTTATTCCTCTATCCGCACCTTTTGGTCGTGACGACGATGCCTACCGCCAGTCCTGGACGATTTTCTACTGGGCTTGGTGGATTAGTTGGGCACCTTTCGTGGGGATGTTTATCGCTCGCGTCTCCCGGGGCCGTACGGTGCGTGAGTTTATCCTCTGCGTTTTGCTCGTTCCCAGTCTGTTTATCTTTATCTGGATGGGCGTGTTTGGCTCGACCGCCCTTGAACAGCTCTATGCTGACCCGGTGGGCAGCCTGGTTAAAGAGTATGTAATCGACAACTACAGACCCGAGCTATCACTGTTCGGCATGCTGAACGAACTACCGTTGACGGGCCTGATGTCGACCCTGGGTATCGTCCTGGCGCTGATCTTCTTTGTCACCTCCTCGGACTCCGGCTCCCTGGTCATCGATACCATCACCGCCGGTGGTAAAATCGATGCTCCGCGGCCACAGCGTATGTTCTGGGCGGTCGTCGAGGGCCTCATCGCGATTGTGCTGCTTATCGGTGGTGGTCTGACCGCCCTTCAGGCAGGTGTCACCGCCACCGCTATTCCGTTCTCGATTGTGATGTTGCTGATGTGCTACTCGATCATCAAGGCGCTCAATGGCGAGCTACGGCTTATTCGTAAGTAATACCTGCAGTTGAACCCTTTAGGCAACTACAAAAGAGGCCCCCTGCTGAAACCAGCAGGGGGCCTACTATTTCACAACAGGTTCAAGTCAAGCCGCTTACGCAATACGCTGCTCGGTCCCGGCATCAAATAGAATCGCTCTGCCCATATCAACACGCAGCGATAAGCGCTCCCCTGCAACCACCGCGCATTTAGGCCCAACACGGGCGGTAACTTCCTGTTCGCCCAGGGGTAAACGCAGCAAGATATCCGCCCCGGTAGGTTCTACCACCGCCACACTGGCGCTCAGCAACGTTCCTTCGGCTTGGGACGTTAATCGCTCATCCTCTTCGCTGAAGTGCTCTGGGCGTAGACCAAGAATGACCGGCTGGTTAAGCCGCTCGGCCATATCTGCGGCGATGCGCTCCTCCGGCCAGGGTAGCACCAGCTCATCCTCACCTGGCGTAACAATGCGCAGTTGATATCCACCGTTATCGTCCTCCAGCGAGGCGCGAATGAAGTTCATCGACGGCGAGCCCATAAAGCCAGCCACAAACATATCCACCGGGTTGTTGTAGACCTCATCCGGCGAGCCGAGCTGCAGAATATGGCCATCGCGCATCACCGCAATGCAGTCGGCCAGGGTCATGGCTTCGACCTGATCGTGGGTGACGTAAACAATGGTGGTACCCAGGCGCTGGTGGAGCTTTTTAATCTCGGTGCGCATATCCACGCGCAGTTTGGCATCCAGGTTTGAGAGCGGCTCGTCAAACAGGTACACCTTTGGCTCCCGAGCCAGCGCACGCCCCATGGCCACGCGCTGACGCTGCCCGCCGGAGAGCTGTGCAGGTTTGCGTTCCAGCAGGTGAGTGATCTGCAGTAGGTCGGCTACCCGCTCCACCGCGGCTTCCCGCTCGGCTTTGGGTACCTTGCGCATCTCAAGCCCGAAGCTGATGTTCTGGCGTACGGTCATACTGGGGTAAAGCGCGTAGGACTGGAATACCATGGCGATATCCCGATCCGCAGGGGTGCGCCAGGTTACGTCTTCACCATCGATATAAATATTGCCGGACGTCACCGGTTCAAGCCCGGCAATGGCGTTCATCAGCGTGGACTTACCGCAGCCTGACGGCCCAACCAGAATCAAAAACTCGCCGGAATCGATGGAGATACTAACGTCTTTGAGCACCCGCTCGCTGCCGAACTCTTTACGCACGTTGTGGATTTCTAAAGCTGCCATAATGAAAATCCTATTCTAAAGCGACTGACAAACTCCATTCATCTGGGTTGGTCAGAAGCTGCCCTCCGCGGGGGCGCTGTGAACCCATCCCTGGGCGCTACTTTCGCCATCCCTGGCGAAAGACCCCCGCTACGGGCTGCTTCTGACCTTCTAGAAATGGTTGCCACTCACCTAGTTGTTATTAGCCTTTAACGGAACCGGCTGTCAGCCCGCGCACGAAGTATTTTCCCGCCAGCACGTACACCACCAGGGTGGGCAGCGCGGCAATCATTGCCGCCGCCATATCCACGTTGTATTCGCGCACGCCGGTGGAGGTATTCACCAGATTGTTTAGCGCCACGGTAACGGGCTGAGTGTTATGGGCTGAAAACGCCACGCCAAACAGGAAGTCGTTCCAGATTTGGGTGAACTGCCAAATCACTGAGACGACAATAATCGGAGCCGAAACCGGCAGTAGAATGCGCCAGAAGATGCGGAAAAAGCCCGCGCCATCCAACTTCGCCGCCGATACCAGCTCGTTGGGGATACCCACGTAGAAGTTGCGGAAAAACAGCGTGGTGAAAGCGATGCCAAATACCACGTGAACCAGGATCAACCCGGCGCGGGAGCTGGAGATACCCAGCCAGCCGAGGGTTTGCGCCATGGGCAACAGCACTACCTGGAAAGGAATAAAACAGCCAAACAGCATTAATGCGAAGACTAATTCAGAACCTTTGAAGCGCCATTTGGTTAGCGCATAGCCGTTAAGGGCACCGATAGTGGTTGAGATCAGCACCGCTGGAATCACAATCGCAAAGGAGTTCCAGAAGTAGCCGCCAACGCCATCGCAGCGCATGCCGGTACAGGCTTCACCCCAGGCTTTTGTCCACGGCGCGAAAGTGGGATTTTGCGGAAACGAGAGCAGCGACCCGGCGCTGATTTCGCTCAGTGGCTTCACCGAGGTCATCAGCATGACCACCAGCGGTAGAATATAGAACAGCGCGGCGAGTATCAGCACACCATAGAGCAGGCCACGGCCCAGCCGCGCAGCGGGCGTCTGACGACGAATCACATTAGCCATGCTTGCGGCTCCTTAATTCGGAGTAGAGATAAGGAATCAAAATCGCCAACACGCCGCCCAACATCAGCATGGCGCTGGCCGAGCCCAAACCTATCTGCGCCCGGGTAAAGGCGTGGGCATACATAAAGGTGGCGGGTAAATCGGTGGCGTAGCCAGGCCCGCCGCCGGTGAGGGCGACGACCAGGTCAAAGCTCTTAATCGCAATATGGGCCAAAATCATCACCGCACTAAACACGACCGGGCGTAGGCAGGGCATCACCACGCGCCAATAAATCCGCGGCAGGCTAGCGCCATCTAGTTGCGCTGCTTTGATAATGCTGTCGTCGATACCCCGCAACCCAGCTAAAAACAGCGCCATCACAAAGCCTGACGCCTGCCATACGGCGGCAATCACCAGGGTATAAATCGCCATATCGGGGTCAACAATCCAGTCAAAGCGAAACGACTCAAAGCCCCAACCTTGAACCATCGCCTGAATGCCCAGCTGCGGGTTGAGTAGCCACTTCCACACCACCCCGGTAACGATAAATGAAAGCGCCATGGGGTAAAGATAGATCGTGCGCAGCGCGCCCTCTTGGCGAATTTTCTGATCAAGCAGTATCGCCAGCAGCGAGCCAATCACCAGACAAATCACCACGAACAGCACCCCAAAAATCATCAGGTTGGTCGAGGCGACCCACCAGCGCTCATTGGCCATCAGGCGGGCGTACTGACCAAAGCCGACAAAGTCATAGCTGGGTAGCATGCGCGAGCTGGTTAGCGAGAGCACGAACGTCCACAGCATGAAGCCGTAAACAAAGAACAGCGAAATTGCCACCGACGGCGCCAGCACCAGGCGAGGCAGCCACGCCTGCAAACCACCGGGTGGCGTCGACCGCTTAGCGCCAGCCCCTAAAGGCGTCGCAGAGGTATTTTTCATGGGGAGGGAATCTCTCATGGAGAAGTATCCTTGCCAAGCAACGAAGGCGCCGCCGTTGCGGCGGCGCCTGAAGAACGCTAACGCTAGAAAAGCCTAGAAAGAGGCCGCTTCGGCAGCGCTCACCATACGTTCTGCCGCTTCTTCAGCAGGCATATCGGCGTCGTTGAAGTAGTTGGTAACCACATCAAAAATGGCACCCTGTATATCCGCACGTACGGCCATACCGTGAGCCATACTGGGCACTAGGCCACCCTCTTCAGCGGTACGCTGGAAATCAGCCAACGACTGCTGGGCACAGCTATCGAATTCGCTCATGTCCAGATCAGGCCGCGCAGGAATCGAGCCTTTGGCAAGGTTAAACGCTTCCTGGAAAGTAGGCTCAAGCACCAGACGGGCTAACGCTTGCTGCGCTTCGCGCTCCTCGTCGTCGGTGACCCGGAACATGGCCAGGCTATCGATATTGAAGGTGAACGCATCTTCGGTGCCCGGCGCTGCCGCACAGAGGTAATCTTCCCCGGCGGTCAATCCAGCCGCGGTGAACTCCCCTTTGGCCCAATCGCCCATGAGCTGAAACCCAGCCACTCCCTCAATCACCATGGCAGTAGCGACATTCCAGTCGCGCCCGGGCATGCCTTCATCCATCAGCTCGCGGGTACGCTTAAAGTTCTCAAGGGCATCGATCATTTGTTCGCCGCCCAGGGCTTCAGGGTCTAGCTCTACCAATGCCTGCTGATAAAACTCGCTACCCTGACCACCTAACAGCACGCTTTCGAAGACCGTCGCGTCCTGCCAGGATTGGCCGCCATGAGCCAGCGGTACGAAGCCCGCTGCTCGGATAGCCTCACCTGCCTCGAATAGCTCATCCAGCGTGGTAGGCATCTCAACCCCTGCTGCTTCAAGCACTTCCGGGTTGGCCCACAACCAGTTTACCCGGTGCACGTTGACGGGTACCGCCACGTATTGGCCGTCGTGACGCATGATATCGGCCACGACTTCCGGCAGCAGTTCATCCCAGCCTTCCGCATCGGCAACGCCGTTCAGGTCACCGAGCAAGCCAAGCTCACCCCACTCCTGAATTTCGGGGCCTTTGATTTGGGCGGCGGAGGGCGGGTTGCCCGACATGGCGCGAGATTTAAGCACCGTCATGGCGGTCTCACCGCCGCCGCCTGCCACGGCAAAGTCCTGCCAACCGTAGCCTTCAGCTTCCATTAACTCTTTAAGCACGTTGGCGGCGCGAGCTTCACCACCGGAAGTCCACCAGTGCAGCACTTCAACTTCATTCGCTTGAGCGGTGGTGGCTAGCGTGGCACCTGCCAGAGCAAGCGCGAGGGTCGTCTTCTTTAACGTCGACATGGAGTAACTCCTTATATTGTTATTGTCCTCTCGGACGTTCGACATCCAAGAGGTTACGCCAAGGTGAGCGTCAACGGGAGTTACCGAGTACTGCATAGTGTTGGGGTTTTATTACAAACCTGTAATAGTTTCCTGGCGGGGTAGCGAGAGAGTCACCGCCAGCCCTCCATCAGCATGGTTGGCGAGCGTGATATCGCCGCCATGGGCACGGGCAATGTGCCGAGCAATGCCCAACCCGAGGCCGCTACCACCAGTATGTCGGCTGCGTGAGGGTTCCAGGCGAACAAAGGGCGAAAACACCCGCCCCAACTGCTCTTCGGGTATACCTGGGCCGTGGTCACGAATACCCATGGTGACCGCATTACCGTGATCAACGAGTTCCACATCCGCCTGCTTGCCATAGAACACCGCGTTCTCAAGCAGGTTGGCCAGACAGCGCTTAAGCGCCAGCGGCTTGGCAATCAGAGTTGCAGTGGGGTGACCGCTTTTAATCTCGATAGTGACCTTACCGCCCTGAAGGCTAAGCTCTTCGGCCAGCTCTTCAAGTAGGTGCGTTAGATTAACGGGCTCGGGCTCCTCATGCAGATCTAAGCCTTTTACCGAGGCCAAGGCGCCTTTAACCAAGCTGTCCAGCTCATCCAGTGAGGCGCAAAAACGCTCGCGCTGATAGTCGTCATCGAGCATCTCGGCGCGCAGGCGCATGCGGGTTAAGGGGGTCTTTAAATCATGGGAAATCGCCGAAAACAGCCGTTCTCGCTCCTCAATCTGCTCGCGAATACGCCGCTGCATACGATTGAACGCCGCGGCGGTGGCGGCCACTTCTTTGGGGCCACTCTCCCGTAATGGTGGCATATCCAAGTCATCGCCCAACTGATTCGCTGCCCGTGAAAGCCGCGCCAATGGTCGGGTCACGCTGGTAATTCCTAACAGCGAAAGCGCCAGCACACTCAGCAGCACCAGCAACCCGACCAGCAAGCGCTCTTCAGAGAGCCAGCGATAACCGCTGAAAATATCCGGTACGCCCAGCAGCGTGGCGACATACAGCCAGGTGCCTGGGGCAAGCTCCAGCTGAACCACTAGAATCGGTGGCGAGAGCGGTTCCATCAGCAGGCTGTGCTGCCCCCAGCGGGGCGGCAGATCGTAAAGCAGTACCTCGTTATTGAGCACTCGCAGGTTTTCCGGGCGGGAGAACTCGACAATCACGTCGTCAATATTGAGCTGCTGGGTGAGCACCGAGCGCACATTGTTCACCACCACCTGTTTTTCCGGCCCCGAGCCGATATCGTCGATGGCCAGCCTGCGTTCGTTGACGCTAACAAAAAAGCGCGTGCCCCCCATATTACGCAGCTGATCCAGCACAATATGGCGGTAGTCAACGGGCAGTGAGCGGAAAAACTTCATGGTGGAGGCGATGCTAAACGCCATATTGGTGGACAGCTCATCAAGCTGTGCCAAGTGGCTGGAGCGCACCTGGGAAGTCCAGATCGCGTAGCTGGCCCCTTGGGCGACAAGCACTCCGGCGATCATAATGATCACAAAGCGCCCGCGCAGCGAAGCCGGCAGCCAGCGGGCCAGCCATCGACGAATGGTTGCCCACTCCACACGTCTCACGTTAATGCATCTACTTGGGCGGTTAACACATAGCCTGCCCCGCGCACCGTTCGAATCAGTTGAGAGTGCTGGGCATCTTCACCCAGCCGTTGGCGCAGGCGGCAAACGTGGACATCAATGGAGCGATCAAGCGGCGGCGCGTCCCGCCCACGGGTAAGCGCGTATAGATCATCCCGAGTGAGCACCTTCGCCGGATGCTCTAAAAACACCTGCAATAGCTGAAAATCAGCCCCTGAAAGAGCGGCGCGCTCGCCCTGCAGGTCAATCAACTCGCGGGTCATGCGGTCGAGTTGCCAATTACCAAAACTGACCCAGCGCACCTGCCCCGCAGGCAACTCTGGCGGAGCACAGCGGGTGCGTCGCAGTACCGCTTTGATGCGCGCCAGCAATTCGCGGGGATTAAACGGCTTGCCTAAGTAGTCATCAGCACCCAGCTCCAGACCCAGAATGCGGTCGGTCTCATCGGCACTGGCAGTAAGCATTATTATCGGCACATCGCTGTGCTTTCGAACGTCTCGGCAGATGGTAAAGCCGTCGTCACCAGGCAGCATTAAATCGACAATCAGCAAGTCGGGGGCGTGTTCAGCACGCAGAAGGTGCAACGCCTGCGCGCCGTCCGCTGTGAATACCCGATAGCCGTGGCGCCCCAGGTAGTCCGCGAGCAATTCACAAATTTCCGGGTCATCGTCGACCACAATCAAAGTAGCAGGGGTTGTCGTCATCGCAGCGGGTTCAGCCCTACGCTATTGTCGTTATTGGGCCTTGATGATGGTCGAGGGGCCAAGCAGTAGCAATAGCGATACGACCAAGGTTGCATTAGCGCTAATTGTTGATGAAAACCACGCGCTAGTTGGCGCTTAAAGCCCAAAGCGCTTTTTCAGCCACTGGGCAACGGCGGCCTCACCATGATGGCCAATACGCTCAGCGCTGGTGACACGATCAAATAGCGCAGGGTGAGCATTGGCCATTACCTGGGCCTCCCCTGCTAAATCGAGCATTTCGATATCGTTAAGATTATCGCCAAACGCTAGGCAATCTGCGGGCGTTAAGCCCAAGCGTTCCAGCAGTGATGACAGCGCCACGCCCTTATTGACCCCACCGGCCATGATCTCCAAAGAATCAATCGTGGAGTAAGTGATATGTAGCTCGTCGCCGTGGGCTTCTTGCGCCTGGGCTTCTAGCTGTTTTAGTGCATTTGGGTCGCCGAGATAGAGCACTTTGCCTACACCGTTAGTGTCCATTTGCGCGGGCGGCAAGACTTCATACCCAAACCCAGTGGAGGCGTGAAGTGATAATAAGTGCGGGGCCTCTGCATCTATATGCCAGCCGCTTTCGCTATAAAGGTTAAGCCGTACTTGAGGCGGACGCGGAAGACCTATTAGCGTCTTGGCATGTTCAGGCACAAGGTGATTAGCCGCCAGCAAAGCATCTTCCGGGTCGTGCACATAGGCACCGTTGGTGCTGATCAAGTGCGCGGGAATATCCAACTGATCACGAAACACCTTCATATCATGGTAGTGGCGCCCCGAGGCGAGCGCGACATGATGGCCTTGCTTCACCAATGCCCGCAGTACCTCTTTGGTGCTTTCGTGCAGGGCATGGTCGCTTCCTAATAGGGTTCCATCCAGATCAGAAACAATCAGGCGAGGTGTCATAGCGCGCTCCATGAGTATGAGCATTTAGCTTAACCGATTCCCTTGAACGCATGTAAGCCTTTGACGCGCCGTCACCGGGGTCAACTTCGCATAGCGACGATTGGCGCAGCCTGCGGGAATCCGTATAGTGGCACCCTAACTCTCGCCAACTGATCGAGCTCATGCTTCAGAACAACGCCATGCTTGCCCAGCTCAAGCAACAGATTCGTCAAACCACCCCCCGCGCTGAAGGGGTGATCAAAGCTACTGACAAAGGTTTCGGGTTTCTCGAAACCGACGACGGTGAGTCCTATTTCGTGCCGCCGCCCGCCATGAAGCAAGTGCTTCACGGTGACCGTGTAGAAGCGGTTATCCACGAGAACGGTGACAAAAAATCCGTTGAGCCTGAAAAGCTGATTGAAGCTGGGCTGGATCGGTTTGTTTCACGCGTGCAAAAGCGCGAAGGCCGCCTGTCCGTGGTACCCGACCATCCGTCGATTAAAAACGTTATCAAGGCACGGATTAAGAACAGCCTTGACGAAGACTCCTTTGCTGACGGTGACTGGGTCGTTGCCCGCTTGGTACGCCATCCGCTAAAAGCCGATGACCGCGCTTTCTTTGCCCAGATTGATGAGCTGGTCGCGAAAAGCGATGATCCGGCAGTGCCCTGGCGCGTCACACTTGCACGCCATGCGCTGGAGCAAGAGTGCCCCGATGCAGGCACCGACTGGCCGCTGATCGATGAAGGCTTGACTCGCGAAGATTTAACGTCCACGCACTTCTTCACCATTGATGGTGAGAAGACCCGCGATATGGATGATGCGCTGCATGTGGCTACTCGTGCGGAAGGCGGCTGGCGGTTGAGCGTAGCGATTGCCGACCCCACCGCTTATGTGGAAGAGGGCCATGCGGCTGATTTAGAAGCCCGCACTCGCGCCTTTACCGTTTACCTGCCCGGCCAAAACGTCACTATGCTGCCAGAGCAGCTAGCGGATGATCTCTGCTCGTTGTGGGAAGACAAGGAGCGCCCCGCGCTGGCCTGTACGCTGGATATTAATACTGACGGCAGCATGGGCGATTACCGCTTTTTTGCGGCGAACGTTAAATCTCACGCCAAGCTCGTTTACGACAACGTCTCCGACTGGATCGAAGGTCAAGGCGACTGGGCACCCGCGGATGAGATCGCCGAGCAGCTTACTGCGCTGCGTGATTTGACCGAAGCGCGTACCGCTTGGCGCAATGAACACGCGCTGGTGTTTAAAGACCGCCCCGACTACGTGTTTGATCTCGATCCCGCCGGTAACGTATTAGCGGTGCGCACCGAAGAGCGCCGCATTGCCAACCGTATGATCGAAGAATCGATGATTGTGGCCAACGCCTGCTGCGCGGACTTCCTGGCCCAGCATATCGGCCACGGTATCTTTAACGTGCACCGTGCATTCGAGCCCGAAAAAGCCGAAGCCGCCCAGGAGTTCCTGGCAGGTCAGGAGATCGTGGTTGAGCGCGAAGCGCTCACCGAGCTTGCCCGCTACACCGAGCTTAAGCGTGCGCTGGAAAGCCGCGATGACGCCTGGCTGGATGCGCGCCTGCGGCGCTTCCAGGGGTTTACCAGCATGTCGGCCCAGCCCGGCCCGCACTTTGGCCTGGGCCTAGCCGCCTACGCTACCTGGACGTCGCCAATTCGTAAGTATGGCGATATGGTCAACCACCGCCTGATCAAACGCGTGTTGAAAGGCGAACAGGCCCCCGCCGAAGCGACCCAGCAGCTCACCGAGCAACTGACGGAACGCCGCCGCCTGAACCGTATGGCCGAGCGCGACGTGAAAGACTGGCTCTACGTGCGTTACCTGACGCCCGCTGCGCAGAACCAGGATACGTTTGAGGCCGAAATCATGGCCATCAACCGTGGCGGCATGCGTGTTCGTCTGGTGGAAAACGGCGCAACGGCGTTTGTGCCCGCGCCCTTGATGCACAGTGACCGCAGCAAAGTGGTCATTGACGACAAAGAGGGGCGTATCCAGATCGAGGGTGAAGAGCGGTACAAACTTGGCGATCCGCTGCGTATAGTGCTCACTGAAGCGCGCGAAGAGACTCGCTCGCTAGTGGCAAAGCCTGCCAATTGACGGGTAGGTAATAGCTAGGCATTATTCAAAGGGGCAGCGATCACGCTGCCCCTTTTTTAGTGTGTTTGGTTGATATCTGGATTCGTTACTAGCTATTCGCAAGTAGTCAAAAAAGCGCTTCGTTTCGCTCACTGATTAAGGGCCAGCTAGCGTCTTTTTCAGACACCACCGTGGGGGGAATCGGCCACTCAATCGCGAGACGTTCATCGTTATAGCGCAAACCACTTTCAGCCTCGGGATGATAGGCAGCCGAGACCAGATAGCTGACTTCAACATCGTCGGTCAGCGTCTGAAAGGAGTGCGCAAAGCCTGGCGGTACATACAGCTGGTGCCGGTTCGCATCGGTTAATTCAAATAACTGATGGTGCAAGTAGGTTTCCGAATCTTTACGGATATCCACGATGACATCGACAATCGCGCCTCGAATGCAGCGCACCAGTTTGGCCTCGGCATGGGGCTGCCGCTGATAATGCAACCCCCTTAAGGTGCCTCGTTGAGCAGAAAAGGAGGTATTCTGCTGCACGAAGTCACTCAGCAGGCCATGGCGCTCAAACTCTGCACGGCACATGGTACGAGCAAAAAAACCGCGTTCATCACCACGTGGCTCAAGCTCTATCAGGCGGGCATCCTTGAGGTTCGTTTGATGAAAATGCATCTCTTACTCCGTGAACGTAGTAGCGACACCAGACGTCAATTCCAGGGCAAACATGGCTTCCTGTTCAGAATATAGGCGGTCGATCAGCCGCCTGGACGGTATACGCACATCATCAAAGGTCAGCGCTGCATCCTTTTCCACATGGCCCACCACCTGGCAGCCCAGCGCTAGCCCGATAGGTAACAGCCGATCCCTGCGTATCACCTCGATGTTTTCCGCTACCCCATAGACTTCGAAGCCACCGAATTCTTCAATTGTATCGCCCTCCCGCAAAGCTTTTTTGGCTATGGCGATGACGCCCACCCTGGGGCCCTCTATGGGGGATAACACGGGATCACGGAACAGCACGGCGCGGGCAACGGACGTGGGTACTTCGAAATGGCACAGATGGTAAGGTGTTGTGAAACAGTAATAAGGCCCCTCGCCCAGCTTGTAGAGTTCGAGATAGTGGCGCTGACGGGGGCTGTCGGTCGTCCCCAGCACAAATACGCCCGGCCCCGGCCGTGCCCCAACAACATAATCAACCAGCCCCGGCCCCTTCGGGTTCAGGTAGGGCTCAAACGCCGATACCGTCTGCTCGATGGGCACTAAGGGCCCACCGGCTACACCACCAGAGAAATCAGGGCCAAGCATACCGCGCTGAGCCACTTGCATGCCGGTGCCATTGGCGACGATCGCCTGTTCGAACGATATCTTGGTGCCATCAGCAAAAGAGGCCACCATTGCCGGCTTTTGCCCCCAGCGTTTGGCAAAACTTTCCTGGGTAGCAGGGTTACGATATGGGTCATGCAAGCCTTTAATGTTGCCACACAGCACCGGCTTAATACCTAGCCCGGCGACAAACCGATAGAGATTCATCTGCACACCAGGCTGGTCGCCATCGGCAAAGCTGTAGACAACCCCTGCCGCATCGGCTTTCACTTTCAAGATGGGGCCGATCGTACCGTCGAGTTCCGCGTTCATTTGAATGACGTCTTTACCACTTTCCAGCGCCGCCAGGACGGCATGCGCCGCGAACTCCAACGAGCCAGTGACTTCAATAATTGCATCCAATCCCTCTGCGCGCGCCAGTGCCACGGCATCCTCGGTGACTGCCGGTCGCCCAGCCGCGATCGCCGCTTCAAGTTCCTGCTGAGTCTCACAGCCGACTGGCTCAATCCCGGTTTGCTGGAAGACCTTGATCGCTGCATCCAAATGACGATTGGCAATAGCACAAAGGCGCATCCCAGGCGTAGCGGTCATAATCTGCAGACCGATACCGCCCGCTTGGAACCCCGCCCCGACCATCCCCACTCGAATGGGATTACCCTGCGCCTCTCGTTGGGCAAGCGCTGTATCAACAATAATCATTGATGGTTCATTCCTTCCAGAGCTTCCAGGGGGCACCTTCTGCCCAGGCGGTCTCAAGCACCATTCTGTCTCTCAGCGTATCCATGCTTTGCCAGTAACCGTTATGATGGAAGTAGCCCAATTTCCCCATCTCAATCATCCGGTTCATGGGCTCGTTTTCCCATACGGTCTGGCTATCGTCGATCGTCTCGAACACTTCTGGATTACAGACGAAGAAGCCGCCATTGATCAGCCCTCCATCTATTTCGCCCTTTTCACGAAAGCCTTCTACCTGGCTATTGCCCTCTTTCAAACGTAGCGCACCGTAGCGGCCCGGCTGCGTTACTGCCGTCAGGGTGCACCAATTTTTCGAAGCCAGATGTGAATCGATCAAGGCATTAATATTCAGATCACTCAACCCATCGCCATAAGTCAAACAGAAAGGTTCATCTGCCAGCAGAGGCATGGCCTTTTTGAGACGCCCTCCTGTCATGGCATCAGCGCCTGTATCCAACACGGTGATTTTCCAGTCATCATTGACGCTCTGAAGCCAGTCAACGTTACCTGTCTTCAGGTCAATAGTGTAATCGGTTCGATTGCCGCGATAATTGAGAAAATAGTCGCGAATGTGCTCCACCTTATAGCCACCCAGGACAATAAATTCTTTTAAGCCATGGTGGGCGTACATCTTCATGATATGCCAAAGGATCGGCCGACCACCCACTTCCACCATGGGCTTGGGGCGAATCGCTGTTTCTTCACTTAAGCGGGTTCCAAACCCTCCCGCGAAAATTGCGACTTTCATAGTCTAGCCTCCGTTTCAGGCCTCAAGGTTTACGTGGGTAGCAGCAGGCAAAGTACCCGGGGTGTTGGCATCACAAATTCGCCAGCGCAGGTTTTCAGATAGGCGTCCTGCAGTGATATGCCCCTGTAGAGCATGCAAACGCATATAGCGTGAGGCTCGGAACTGGGCATCAGAAAATTCCATACTTGTGAGCCCATTGATCAACCCCATGATCGAATCCAGAAGCGTCGTTTGCGGTTGGTGTTCGGGGGCCAATTTGGCAAACAGGTTGAAATCCACTTGGTAGGAACGGCTGTCCGCCGGGGCTTGGGTATTGATACTCAGCGTGGTGCCGGGAACGGCCTTGGCCACTGCAGTGGCTAAATCTCGTACTTGATGATTACGTTCGTTCGATCCGGTATTGATATTGAGTATGCGCCCGCCGTTTTCAGGCTTGCGCTGTACTGCCCAGTCGATAGCTCTGGCCATATCTGAGACGTCGATCAAGGGTCGCCAGGGAGACCCATCGCTAAGTACGGTAATATGTTGCTGACTTAAGGCACAGGCAACGAAATCATTGAGCACCAGATCCAGCCGTAAACGCTCTGACATCCCGCAGGCAGTCGCAAAGCGTAAACAGGTAATCACCATGTCGCCCTCAATGCTGGCTAAAGCTTCTTCAGCTGCTATTTTCGAGCAGGCATAGGCGGTAACGGGAGCCACAGGATCTAACTCACTGCGCGGAGCCCCTAAAGCGACGCCATAAATGCTGCAGCTTGAGGCAAAAACGAAGTTCTCTACCCCCGCCTGAGCCGCTGCCTTGGCAATATCAACCGTCGCCTGCTGATTAACCTCAGCGGTCACTGCGGCAAAGCGGTCTCCCATGGGGTCATTGGAAATCGCCGCCAGCTGAACCACCGCCGTATAACCTTTAAAGAAGTCAGTCGGAATATCTCGTACATCCCCCATAAACTGCTGAGCGAGATAACGCTCAGGAAGTAGTTCGGCGCCCGTTAAGCAGTGTGCGAAGTAGGCAGCGTCGTACCCATGAAGAGTGGCAGATGGGTGACGTAAGGCTAACTCTCGCACCACAACGGAGCCAACATACCCCATATTCCCTATGACCAAGATTTTCAAAATACTACCTCGCCATTATTGTCAATTAACCAAGTTTCCCTATGTTCTTATTTTCAAGCTTATTTAATCTTTATTTTTTCATACCTACTTGCACTGCACATTACTGGCTAAAAAATAGTGAGTTTTTCTTATGTAGGCCGTATCCAGCAGGTAAAACAAAAATTCTTTAAATAAATAAATTATTGCTACTATCAAATTCGATATAACTTAAGGCAGGCCCAACGAATCTTTTAACTCTGTTTTGATAAGTAAAAAAGCAAGATTCTCAAAGTAACGACACCAAGCTCAAACATTAGCTTTTAAAGCGAATTAAATAATTTACGCATTATAATTAAAATTATCCTTTTGATAATTGACCTAATAAAAAGCCACAACTCTTTCAATTACACCGTGAAACATAAAAATTACCAAAAGTTACATTATCAAAATAAGAGACACAGCTTTTACTGTCAAGGATAGGGGCGGGTTAAAAATCTAGTCTGCAGTACTATTTTTTTCATCCAATAAAGCAAAAAAAGGAGTACCTGTTTAGATACTCCTGCTTTTTCATCTATATGCATGACATGAATTTTGCCAACAGCCTAATGACAGTCTCAAATCGAAGAACGCTCGATTTATGAGGATTTACTTCACCTGCAGCTCATCGAACACTTTCAGGAGCCTAGGCGTTTATGCCAACAGCATTTATTCTCAGCGATCGCAGCAGAGTGGTAATTAATGACGCAGAGGGGTTATCCGGACCGAAGACGAATAGCGTTAAAAATTGGCCGGTCTGCTGCGCGTAGTGTTCAACGAAGTTCGCAGAGAGATTCGCTTCCTGATGGCACAGCCTAATGAATAAACTCTAGTAGACCATAAACAGCAGCGGCACTCTTAAGGCGCCGCTGCTGTTATCAGCTTTTTAGAACTCCGTTTGTCTTGAAGCCAAAGGTAAGCCCTTTGCCGGATTGTACACTGATGCCTTTTTCACGACAGCTTCATCTATTTGAAAGGCAGCTACCAGCTCGCGCAGGCGCCCAGCCTGATCTTCCAAGGAAAATGCTGCATTAGTCGATTGCTGAACCAGTGTGCTGTTTTGCTGAGTGGTAGAATCCATTTCAGTAATAGCAGTATTGATCTGCTCAATACCACTACTTTGCTCCCGAGTGGCAGAGGATACCTCGACCATCAACATAGCTAAGCGCTGGATCACTGCTTCCGTCTCACCAATGGTCGCAGCGCCTCGCTCCGCTTGGTCAGAACATAGCTTTATTTTGCTACGCGTATCGTCGAGCATGGTGCGTATTTCACCTGCTGAAGCGGCACTGCGGCTTGCGAGCGCACGAACTTCTGTAGCGACCACTGCAAACCCACGGCCTTTATCACCAGCACGCGCCGCTTCAACGGAGGCGTTTAAAGCTAGGATATTGGTTTGAAATGCAATCGTATCGATGGCCTCAACGATCTTATCCATGCTTAGCGATGCGGCTGTTACTTCGCGCATTAACTCTACGCTACGGGAGACTTCTTGACCGCCACTTTGCATCTGTTGTGAAGCATTATGGGCCAGCGCATCAGCCTCTTTGGTTGAATCGCTATTCTGACGAACCGTTGCCGTCATCTCCTCCATACTAGAAGCCGTTTCCTGCAAGGCAGCTGCCTGCTGCTCAGTGCGAGCGGCGAGCTCCTGCCCACCTTGGGCAATCTCATTGGCTCCGTTCAAGACATTCTCGCTGGAGTCACGTAGTGATGCGACCAGAGTAGTGAGCGCTTTACTCATTTCGGCCATGGAGGTTAATAACTGAGCCGTTTCATCACGTCCTGTGGTTACGATATCGTGTCGCAAATCTCCTTCCGCAACGCGCTTTGCAACCTCAACCGCTCTCCGCAAAGGCAATACAATGCTACGCGTAATAGCAATTGCCAGCGCCAACGCCATCAACAACGCCCCCCCCGCGAAAATACAAAGCTGCCAAATAGCCAAACGATACTCGGCATTTATCGCCTCATTAGCCGTCTTGACCCCTTCAACAGCCACTAGGCTAATTTCATCAGCCAACTCCTCAAGCTGGTAGATACTCTCTTTATGCTCACCGAAAGCCAGATTGGCTTGAGAGGTTTCGGTAATACTGCCTAATTCAATTTTGCGATAGACTGACAGAAAACCCTCTTCATACTCCTGGAGGGCGCTTCCTGCCTGTTGGTACAAAGCATTGAGGCTATCTTTATCGGCAATTTGGCTACCCGCCTGGAAGGCGGCCTGTATTTCTTCGATGGTCGCCGCCCAACTTTGCTGGTAAGCCGCTACCCGATCGCTACTGTCGATATTGATGAAGATATCTTTTTCAAAACGCCGCGCTTGCAATGCCAGACGCTGAATTTCTGCGGCATTGCTTGCGAGTGCTACCTCCGTGTCCAAGGTTTTTTGGGCAGTATCTTTGGTGAAGGTGATGCCCATAATTCCCGCTATTAAAGTACCCAAAAGAAATAGCGAGACCAAGCCAAAAGCCAGTGCGAGCCGTGTACCGATCTTGAATCGTGAAAGCATGGAAACTACCTAATTAGTAAGAGAGGTAGGTTTGTCGGCATATAAAATATAAACTTTAGCTCTATGCATATAACAACTATTAATAACACGAATAATGTATTAACTTGCGTTAGCAATAGTGATGGCAAGGCCTCGCGGTATAGCTTCTTTACGAGCAAAACACTCCGTATGCTCTCGTTTACTACCGCTACGCAACAGCTTGACGGTGTTGTAAGAAGAAACGCAGCATTTCCTTGGTGGCATCGGGGCCTTTCGGGTCGGTATAGCTTCCTTTAGTGCTGCCTCCCGACCAGGCGTGGCCCGCCCCGTGTACCTGCCACAGCTCCAGGTGCGGCTCGCCCTTGGCATTGTGGTAAGTGGTACAGGTGTAGCCGTGACCATTGGCTACCTTCCCCTTCTCTACCGTCGCCCCTGCTTGACGCGATGTGCTGTACTGGGCAGCCACGCGATCCGCGTTGCTGGGATGTACGGTGGTGTCGCGGTCGCCATGAAAGATAATGGCTGGCACATCCGACGCCCACGCAGCTCCTTTTGTTTTGTTACCGCCACCCAGGGGCCCTGTGCCTCCCTGCATGGTCCCCAGGGCCTCGGGTAGACTCTTGGCCACGCCGTGGGGCAGCCCAGAGTGCACGCCTACCGCCGCAAAGAGATCGGGGTAGGTCATCGCCAGAGTGGTCGCCATGGCGGCGCCTGCCGAGAGCCCTGCCACATAGACACGGGTGGTATCGAGCTCATAGTTGTCAATGATCTGGCGAGTCATGCCCGCCAAAATCTCTGGTTCACCGCCCTCACGCTGCTGGTCTTCGGCCTTGAACCAGTTCCAGCACTTGGAGTTGTTGGCGGTCATCGGCTGGGCCGGATAGAGCACACAACACAGCTGCTCTTCGGCCAGCCGGTTCATCTCGGTTCCAGCAGCGAAGTCATCCGGATTCTGCGTGCAGCCATGCAGCATAACCACTAGCGGCAGCGCTTGTCCGTGATAGCCGCTGGGGATATACAGCTTGTAATCACGCCTGCCTACGCGGTTGCTGAAACTACCGGTCGTGAAGGTGCCCGTGTTCGTTTGACGAGTGTGACCGATATCAGGAGATAGGGCCTCTGACGCTGGCTTAGTTACCGTGTCTTTTTTATCGCTAACCTGCCAGGTTCCATCGAAGGTATTACCACCTCGGTAAGCGTTATCCGGCGTTTTCTCACGCCACTCTTCGGGCGCGCCACCCTGGAGGAGGGCCATGGCCTCATGCAGTTTCCCCGCACAGGTGAGTCGCGTTGCTTCTTCCATTCGCTTCGACATAGCGGTGTCGATCATGATCAATGTCCCTATTGAGTGATTCAGTGGATTCGATCTGCCAGGGCGGCCTTGACCGCTTTGCTGGCGTGTAGTGCGCCCAGTACGACCACCGACTCGATGGTGGCAAGAGCTAACTCCGGCGTAACGTCATCGGCAATGCTGGCCATGCCCAGAACCTGAATCTGCAATTTCTCCCCTGCCAACTGTAGGGCCTCCAGATCCGTGCGACTGTAGTGCTCAAGCCCGAGCACAAACGACTTGCGGGTAACGGTCTCTCTAACGACCTCGGCATGGGTCACCAACTGATTGCGGATAGCGGTGCGTATCAGATCAGTTCGGTTGGAATAGAAGCCTTCCTGAACCAGCAGGTCGATCTGCCCCAGGTCAACGACCCCCAGGTTAATGGTGATCTTCTCGCTGGAGTCGCCGCTCTTGCGGCGCAGTTCGTGCACGCTCATGTGTCGTTCCTCGTTGCGCTTGGTCACCGGACACCTTTCGATGGGGCTAAAACAACTACCCAACATCCAGAAGGCATCTTTTTGGAATCCATACACCATCCATATGGATGTCATACTAGTCCAGCTTGACCAAGAGTCAACCAATAAACAGACGAACACGACTCACTAGCTTGTGATCAGCGAAAGGGCTGGAAGGGAGGGATTAGCAGGAAATAACAGCCTTGGCTCAACTGTCGCTGAACTGACTTATTTCTCCTTTATGGTGAAACGATGACAATCTTTGTGGTTGGAGGTTAGCTTGCACATTGCCGATGTGACGATGTTCCATGCACCCGCCAGCGGCGGTGTACGTACCTATTTGCAGGCCAAACACCGTGTTTTCTCGCGTATTCCACAGCTGCGTACCAGTCTGCTGGTGCCGGGGGCGGAGCGGGATAGTCTTGGCGATCACCACACGCTACCGGCGTTACACCTTCCTTTGGGGCAAGGCTATCGCTTTCCGCTACGCGGCTCTCCGTGGCGTGATGTACTGATTGATCTGAAGCCCGATCTGATAGAGGCTGGCGACCCCTATGTAACGGCCTGGGCTGCGCTCGATGCGGGACAACGTCTCGGCGTGCCTGTGGTGGGCTTTTATCACTCTGATCTTCCTCGCTTAATGGGTGATCGCTTTGGGTGCTACGTTGAAAAACGCTTAACCCGCTATGTTACGACGCTTTATAGCCAATTTGATAGCGTGCTGGCACCCTGCAACGCGATGGCGAATCGACTGAATGACTGGGGCGTCGATAACGTTCGGGTTCAGCCATTGGGCGTCGATTTGGCGCAATTTAATCCCCAGCAGTGTGACCCGGCCTTCCGACAGACCATGGGCATACCCAGCGATAAAAAGCTGCTGATCTTTGTGGGCCGCAATTCCCGCGAGAAAAATATAGATGTGCTACTGGCGACGATGCGTCAGCTAGGTAGCGATTACCATTTACTGCTGATGGGCCCCGGCATGCCACATCACGTACCTAGTAATGTCACCATCGTGGATCGCTGCTGTGGCGCCCACGAGGTCGCGAAGGCACTGGCCAGTAGCGATGCTCTGTTACATGCGGGCACCCGCGAAACCTTCGGCTTAATTGCTCAGGAAGCGATGGCAAGCGGCATTCCAGTAATAGCAGCGAACGCAGGGGCGCTGGCAGAAAACGTGCTGCTGGGGGCGGGTATTTTATGCAAACCGCTCGACCCCGTTGCCATGGCGGAGGCGTGTGTGGCACTGTTCAGTAATGATGTCGCCGCCAGTGGGCGCTATGCGCGCCGCCATGTAGAGCGCCATTTCAACTGGGATGGTGTCATGCATTCCCTGCTGGAGCACTATCAGCAGCTTTGCCACGGCAGCCAACCGTATGCACTCCACCAACACCACTAGTCGCCGTCAGCTACTGAAGTGGCGACCCATCCATGGTGTGATGATTGCCTTAGCGCTGATTGCACCGTTAGTGCTCACCGCTTGGCTGGGTGGCGCTGAAGCACTGCAGCGCGTCAAACACTTCCCACTTGGGCTGCTGTTATTGATGCTGGTGATGGCCTTTCTGTGCTGGAACCTGAATGCAACAAGGCTACGTTTGATGCTGGGGGGCCGTGCGGGCAGGCTTGGTCAGCGCGGCGCCCTGGGTATCGAACTGGCGTCCAAGTTTGCCCTGTGCGCCACCCCAGGCGGCAGCGGTGGCCCAGCAACCCTGTTGTTGTTGCTTGCACGGCGCGGTTTTCCGCCTGCCAAGGGCGCGGCGGTGTTCCTGATTGATCAAGGCTGCGACTTACTTTTCTTCCTGGCCATGCTGAGCGGTCTGGTGCTCTTTTCAATGCTAAGCGACACCCAATGGCCACATCAATCGCTCGTACAGTGGGCACTGGTAGGATTAGCGTTCATGACAGCGCTGGTGATTGTCGTAATGCGTTATCTACCCAGCCTATTGCGCTCACCCGGCGTGAACACGCCATGGCCAAGCCGATATCAGCGACGCTGGCTCGTACGGCGCCTCTTGCGCTGTCGGTATGCATTAAAGGTCACCCTTAAGCTCCCGCGCAGTATACTGATCGCCATGCTAGCGCTGACGACGGCGCACTGGCTCATGCGCTACAGCTTGCTCTATTTGGCAGTACTGGGAGTAGGTGGCCATGCGGACTGGATGTGGACATTCTTGACCCAGATGCTGGCGATGGCAGCCAGCCAATTTAGTTTTCTGCCCGGCGGCGCGGGCGCTGCGGAGGTGGGCGTAGGAAGCCTGTTGTTGCCGTTGATGGAGCGCGAGCAGGCCGCAGCAGCGGTTCTGGTGTGGCGGTTGGTCAGCTATCATCTATATTTGGCGGCAGGCGCGCCGTTCTTTGTACTGTATAGCTATCGCATACTGCGTCGTTCTGCGGCGTGATCGCAGATGTAATGGCACAAGGGCAGAAACCAGAAACAGTAAGGGCGCCCCGAGGGGCGCCCTTATAGCGTGCAGCTAAACGTCAATGGCTTACCAGCCAGTCACTTCTTTCAGCGCATCACCGATTTCAGCCAAAGAGCGCACGGTTTTAACACCGGCGTCTTCTAGTGCAGCAAACTTCTCGTCAGCGGTGCCTTTACCGCCAGAGATGATCGCGCCCGCGTGGCCCATACGCTTACCAGGAGGTGCAGTGACACCGGCAATGTAGGAAACCACGGGCTTGGAAACGTTGGCTTTGATATAAGCCGCCGCTTCTTCTTCAGCCGTGCCACCGATTTCGCCGATCATGACGATAGCTTCGGTTTTCGGGTCTTTCTCGAACATCTCAAGGATGTCGATGAAGTTAGAGCCTGGAATCGGGTCGCCGCCAATGCCTACACAGGTAGACTGACCAAAACCGTGATCAGTGGTCTGCTTAACGGCTTCATAGGTCAATGTACCAGAGCGCGATACGATACCGACACGGCCCGGCTGGTGAATGTGGCCCGGCATGATGCCGATTTTGCATTCGCCTGGGGTGATAACACCTGGGCAGTTGGGGCCAATCAGACGTACGCCCAGCTCGTCGCACTTCACTTTCGCTTCGAGCATATCCAGCGTGGCGATGCCTTCGGTGATGCACACAATCAGCTTGATACCGGCGTTCGCCGCTTCAAGGATCGAATCTTTACAGAACGGCGCAGGTACGTAGATAACGCTGGCTTCCGCACCGGTTTTCGCTACCGCTTCTTTCACGGTATTGAAAACGGGCAGACCGAGGTGCTCTTGGCCGCCTTTACCCGGCGTAACACCACCGACCATTTGCGTACCGTAGGCAATCGCCTGCTCGGAGTGGAACGTGCCTTGGCCACCGGTAAAGCCCTGGCAGATGACCTTGGTGTTCTTATCGATCAGGATGCTCATTACTTGCCCTCCGCCGCTTTAACGACCTGCTGAGCCGCGTCGGTCAGACTGGTAGCCGCGATGATGTTCAAACCGCTCGATGCTAGTTTTTCAGCACCCAGCTCGGCGTTGTTACCTTCCAGACGTACGACAACCGGTACGTTGACACCCACTTGCTCAACGGCACCGATAATGCCTTCAGCAATCATGTCGCAACGTACGATACCGCCGAAAATGTTAACCAGAACGGCTTTAACATTGTCGTCAGAGAGGATGATTTTGAACGCTTCTGCCACGCGCTCCTTGGTGGCACCACCGCCAACGTCCAAGAAGTTAGCGGGCTTGCCGCCGCTCAGGTTGACGATGTCCATGGTGCCCATGGCCAAACCTGCGCCATTAACCATGCAGCCGATGTTGCCATCAAGCGCGACATAGTTAAGTTCCCACTTCGCCGCATCGGCTTCACGCTGATCTTCTTGCGAAGGGTCACGCATGGCCTGCAGATCAGGGTGACGGTATAGGGCATTGCTATCCAGACCCAGTTTGGCGTCGAGGCAGTGCAGATTACCCTCTTCAGTGACGACCAGCGGGTTAATTTCCAACAGCGCCAGGTCTTTGTCGTGGAACAACTGAGACAGACCCAGGAAAATCTTGGTGAACTGCTTGATCTGGTCGCCCTTTAGGCCCAGCGCAAAGGCTAGTTCACGCGCTTGGTACGGCTGTGCGCCGACCAGCGGATCGATTTCGGCTTTGAGAATCTTTTCCGGCGTCTCTTCTGCAACCGTCTCGATCTCAACACCACCTTCGGTAGAGGCCATAAAGACCACACGACGGGTAGTACGGTCAACCACGGCACCGAGATACAGCTCATCGGCGATGTCAGTACAGGTCTCAACCAAAATCTTGGCAACCGGCTGACCTTTTTCGTCAGTCTGGAAGGTTACCAGATTTTTACCCAGCCACTGCTCAGCAAATGCTTTGGCTTCAGCCGGGTCTTTAATCAGCTTAACGCCACCCGCTTTACCACGGCCACCGGCGTGAACCTGGGCTTTAACCACCCACATGTCACCACCGATTTTTTTGCAAGCCTCTTCCGCTTCTTCGGGCGTGTCGACTGCAAAGCCTTTAGACACTGGTAGACCATAGTCGGCAAACAGCTGTTTACCTTGATACTCGTGAAGATTCATCGATTCATGCCATTGGTTGCATGTGACTCGAACGATGACCCGTATTCTTTTAAGAGCAGCCTTGCAAGAGCGGTCTTAAAAGAACGGGTCATCCCCGTTCTTTCGATCTTTGTGGATTAAGACAAAGCCGAAAGTTTGCGCCACCCTTAGAAGGTGGCGCTTCGTTGTTGCTTACTGAATTACTTACGCTTCTTGCGATTGGCCATATGAATCGCGTGGCCATCTACCGCAAGCGCTGCTTCGTGGACAGCTTCCGACATGGTCGGGTGTGCGTAGCAGGTTAACGCCAGGTCTTCGGCGCTAGAACCGAATTCCATGGCAATCACGCCTTGGGCAATCATCTCGCCAGCGTGTTGACCCACGATGTGCATACCGAGAATACGGTCAGTTTCCGCATCGGCGATAATTTTGGCACTACCTTCGGTGGCGTTATTAGCCATCGCGCGGCCACTTGCCGCGAAGGGGAAGGTGCCGGTTTTGACTTCGATGCCTTTCGCTTTGGCGTCTTGTTCAGTCATACCGACCCACGCGACTTCCGGATAGGTATAAATGACGCTAGGGATCGTATCGTAGTTCATCTCGGCCTTATGGCCAGCGATGATATCTGCCACCATGATGCCCTCTTCAGACGCTTTGTGCGCCAGCATCGGGCCGCGTACACAGTCACCGATAGCGTAAACGCCCGGGACGTTGGTACGGCACTGGTCGTCGACAAAGATAAAGCCGCGTTCATCCAGCTCAATGCTGACACCGTCGGCGATGACGCCTTTGGTGTAGGGACGACGACCAACACAGACGATGAGCTTATCAAAGGTCATCTCTTGTTCGCCGTTGGCATCGCTGTACTTCACAACGACTTCTTCGCCTTTGACTTCAGAACCGGTGACGCGAGCGCCCAGTTTGATATCCAGTCCCTGCTTCTTGAGCAGCTTCTGCGTCTCTTTGGCGACTGTGGCGTCTACCATCGGCAGAAAGCCGTCCATTGCTTCAAGCACGGTGACTTCTGAGCCCAGACGGTTCCATACGCTGCCCAGCTCAAGACCGATGATGCCGGCACCAATCACGCCCAAACGCTTGGGTGTTTCGGTGAATTCCAGCGCGCCGGTAGAGTCGACAATCAAGCCTTCGGTCAACGGGGTCGGCGGAATTTCCACCGGTACTGAGCCCGCAGCGATAACGATGTTATCGGCATCATAGGTGGTGGTATTGCCGTCGTTGTCAGTGACCTCAACCTGCTTGCCAGACACCACTTTACCGGTACCTTCGATCGCAGTAACGCCATTGGCCTTAAACAAGCCAGAGATGCCGCCGGTCAAGTTCTTAACGATCTTGTCCTTGCGCGCCATCATCTTGGTAACGTCCATGGAGACGTCGCTGGCCTGAATGCCCATATCGTCGAAATCGTGCTTGGCTTCAACGAACTTATGGGATGCTTCAAGCAGCGCTTTAGACGGAATACAGCCCACGTTCAAGCAGGTGCCACCGTGGACAACATTGCCTTCTTTACCGATCCATTTTTCAATACAGGCCGCTTTTAGGCCCATTTGTGCAGCGCGAATGGCGGCGACGTAACCGCCAGGGCCGGCACCGATAACGATCACATCAAACTTATCAGCCATGTTGGCTCCTTTAGCTTGCTGGCCTCCCCCCATTTTAACTCGAACCGGGCGGGAGGCTGTGTGCGATTGCAGATATATCCTAGTTAAGCATCAGCGTACTGAATCAATATGACGCTTACGTTTTTTTAGATATCTAGCAGCAGACGTGCCGGGTCTTCCAGCAATTCTTTTAGAGTGACCAAGAATTGAACGGCGTCTTTGCCGTCGATCATACGGTGGTCGTAAGAGAGCGCCAGATACATCATCGGGCGAATCTCGACCTTGCCGTTGATGGCCATCGGACGATCCTGGATTTTGTGCATGCCCAGAATGGCAGTTTGCGGCGGGTTGATAATTGGGGTCGACATCAACGAGCCAAAGGTACCGCCGTTGGTGATGGTAAAGGTGCCACCGATCATGTCGTCCATGCCCAACTTGCCGTCACGACCACGCTTGCCGAAATCGACAATCTTGCGCTCGACGTCAGCAATTTTCATGCTGTCGGTGTCACGCAGTACCGGTACGACCAAACCACGGTCGGTGGATACAGCAACGCCGATATCCTGGTAACCGTGATAAACGATGTCGGTGCCGTCGATAGAGGCGTTCACATCCGGATAACGCTTGAGCGCTTCTGAAGCCGCTTTTACAAAGAAGCCCATAAAGCCCAGCTTGATATCGTGAGCTTTTAAGAACGTCTCTTTGTACTGCGCACGTAGGGCCATGATCTCGGTCATGTCCACTTCGTTGTAGGTAGTCAGCATCGCCGCGGTTTGCTGCGCCTGAACCAAGCGCTTGGCGATGGTCTGACGCAGACGACTCATCGGTACGCGCTTCTCGATGCGCTCACCCTCGGCAGCCGGTGCAGCGGCAGCTTTCGCTGGTGCAGACGATTTTGCTGTTTTCTTGGCAGAACCGTCTTTGACCGCTTTCTGAACGTCTTCTTTCAAGATACGGCCACCTTTACCGGTGCCCTCAATCTTGGCAACGTCCAGGTCGTGCTCGGCAACCATTTTACGTGCGGCTGGAGCGAGGATTTTGTCACCTACTTTCTCGTCGGCGCCATCGTCATCGCTGCTATCTGCTTTAGCGGACGCTGAATCACCACCGCTTTCGCTACCACTGTCACCACCCGCCCCTTCGGTGAAGGTCGCGAGAATCGCTTCAGATTCAACTTGGCTACCCTCTTCGGCTTTAATTTCAGCCAGGGCGCCATCGGCCGGAGCGACCACTTCCAGCACAACCTTATCGGTTTCGATGTCGGCCAGCACGTCATCGCGCTTCACCGCTTCACCGACTTTTTTGTGCCAAGTTGCCACGGTGCCTTCCTGGATTGACTCAGGGAAGCTGGGGGCTTTTACGTCGTGTTGCTTGCCGCCACCGCTGGCTTGTTTCTCTTTTTTCTTACCTTCGGATTTCTCTTCGGATTTCTCTTCAGACTTTTTAGCGCTGTCATCGCCAGAAGGTTTCTCTTCTTTTTTGCTGTCAGACGCGCTGCCTTCGCCGATTTTGCCCAGCACCTGTTCTGACTCAACCGTATCGCCCTCTTCGGCCATTACGTCGGTCAGGGTACCCGCTTCCGGTGCGACGACTTCCAGCACCACTTTGTCGGTTTCGATCTCAACAATCAGCTCGTCACGCTCAACGCTGTCACCCGGCTTTTTATGCCACGCCGCCACTGTGCCTTCGGCAACGGATTCCGGAAAGGTTGGCGCTTTGATCTCAGTAGCCATGTCGTTTCCCTTATATGTTCTCTAAATCCGGTGGTCGCTTATAAATTAAAAGCGTCTTCCACCAGCTGGCGCTGCTGTTCAGTGTGGACGGACATATAACCAGCTGCTGGAGCAGCAGAGGCAGGACGTCCCGCAAATTTCAACTCGCGACCAAGGCCATCTTTCAGCATATCGGCCACTGCACGCATATTGTGCTGGCTGGAGTACCAAGCGCCCTGATTAAGCGGCTCTTCCTGGCACCACACAATGTCTTCTACGTTGGTATAGTCTTGCAGCGCTTCCAGAAGCTCTTCTTTCGGGAACGGATAGAGCTGCTCAACACGTAAGATTGCCGTGTCATGACGCTCATTCTCAGCGCGCCAAGCGGCTAAGTCGTAGTAGACCTTACCAGCACATAGCACAACGCGTGTGACCTTCTCCGGCGTCAAATCCGCCTGGTCGGCGAGCACCATGTGGAACTTGCCGTGGGCGAGATCTTCAAGGCTCGAAATCGCTTCTTTGTGACGCAGCAGCGATTTAGGTGTCATCACCACCAGCGGTTTACGCAGCGGACGAATCACCTGACGACGCAGTAGATGATAAATCTGTGCGGGCGTGGTGGGTACGCAGACCTGCATATTGTGCTCAGCACACATTTGTAGGAAGCGCTCCAAGCGCGCCGAAGAGTGCTCCGGGCCCTGGCCTTCGTAGCCGTGTGGCAACAGCATGGTTAAACCACACACCCGGCCCCACTTCGTTTCACCCGAGGAGATGAACTGATCCACGACCACCTGGGCGCCGTTAAAGAAGTCACCAAACTGCGCTTCCCAGATCACCAAGTCATTCGGCGCAGTGGTTGAGTAGCCGTACTCAAATGCCAACACCGCTTCTTCCGAAAGGAAGGAGTCATGAATGGTGAAACGCGGCTGACCATCGGCCATATTCTGCAGCGGAACATAGGTAGTGCCATCTTTCTGGTTATGCACCACCGCATGACGGTGGGAGAAAGTACCGCGCCCAACGTCTTGCCCGGTAATCCGGATCGGGTGGCCCTGCTCTAGCAGCGTGGCGTAGGCTAGCGTTTCCGCAAAACCCCAGTTAAGTGCCAAACCACCAGCCTGCATTTTACGCCGGTCTTCATAAATCTTGGCCACTTGGCGCTGCACTTCGACGCCATCCGGCACTTCACACATGCGAGCCGCTAACTGCTGCAGACGCTTCATATCAAACGTCGTGTCGGCATCACCAGACCATTCGTGACCCAGGTAAGGCGCCCAGTCAACGAACAGAGAAGCGTTGGGCTCTTGCACCAGGGCATTGGCAACGTGGTTGCCTGCCACGAGGTCATCACGATAGGTTTCGATCATCGCTTTAGCGGACTCTTCAGAGAGCACGCCCTGATCAACCAAGCGCTTGGCGTACAGCGAGCGCGCAGAAGGGTGATCTTTGATCTTGGAGTACATCATCGGCTGCGTGCCTGACGGCTCGTCAGCTTCGTTGTGGCCACGGCGACGATAGCAAACGAGATCGATCACCACATCCTTTTTGAACTGCTGGCGATAGTCGAGAGCGACCTGGGTGGCGTGCAGCACTGCGTCCGGGTCATCGCCATTGACATGAAAAATAGGCGCTTGAACCATCTTGGCAATATCAGTGCAGTATTCGGTAGAGCGTGCATCCAGCGGATGCGAGGTGGTGAAGCCCACTTGGTTGTTAATCACAATGTGGACGGTGCCACCGGTTTTATAAGCACGGGTCTGAGACATCTGGAATGTCTCCATCACCACGCCTTGACCGGCAAACGCCGCATCCCCGTGGACGTTGATCGGCAGTACCTTACTGCCCTCTTCGTCGTTACGGCGATCTTGGCGGGCACGCACCGAACCCTCTACGACAGGCGCGACAATTTCCAGGTGCGACGGGTTAAACGACATCGCCAAATGGACTTCGCCGCCCGGGGACATGACATTCGAACTGAAACCCTGGTGGTACTTCACATCACCTGAGCCGCGCTCGATGACTTTCTTGCCGTCGAACTCATCAATCAAGTCAGCTGGGTTTTTACCCAAAATATTGACTAGCAGATTGAGTCGACCACGGTGCGCCATACCGATGACCACTTCCTTGGTGCCGTAACCGCCAGCACGCTGGATAAGCTCGTCCATCATCGGCACAAACGATTCGCCGCCTTCAAGACCGAAACGCTTGGTACCTGGATACTTGGATGCCAGGTAATTCTCCAAACCTTCGGCGGCCGTCAAACGCTCCAACACGTGCTTGCGCACGTCGGCACTGAAATCAGGCGCACTGCGTACCGACTCAAAACGCCGTTGTAGCCAGCGTTTCTCTTCCGTATCGACGATATGCATGATCTCGCAGCCGATCGAGCGGCAGTAAGTACGCTCCAACGCATCTACGATGTCACGCAGTGGCGCTTTGTCGATACCTAAAAAGAAAGAACCGGTTTGGAACTCGGTATCCAGATCAGCTTTTGAAAGCTGATGAAAGGACAGATCGAGATCGGGTACGGGGGTGGGATTACGCAGCCCTAGCGGGTCGATATTGGCCTTTTGATGGCCACGGAAGCGGTAAGCGTTAATCAGCTGCAGGACTTTTACCTGCTTTTTGTTTTCACCGCTATCGGCAGCGGCGACTACCCGGCCCGGGCGACTTTCGCGCCCCAACTGGTAGAACTGATCACGCACGGGGCTAAGTGGAACATCGTGGGAGGCACTGCCCTCGGGGCGCGGCAACTCATCAAAATAGCTGCGCCATTCGTCAGGGACAGACTCAGGATCGGCGAGGTACTGCTCGTAAAGCGCTTCCACGTAGTGAACATTGCCGCCACTAACGTGAGAGGAACGCCACATCAACTCCATTATGCCTTGTTGCATCTCTCGGTCACCCTGCACTGATGGGGTGGTATCGGTATCGTCGCAAACATGCGGCGACATCGCTATTGCCCTGCCGGCGGGGCGGGACATTTGCCGGCGGCGCCGGCCAACGGCCGGAAACCCTGTTCGTCTAGCTATTCTTCATCTAACACTTTATGTCGCATCTAGCGTTCATAGTGTGTTTCTAGCGGTCATACGATGTTTCGTCTTCAGTTCATGCTCGAAAGCCGGTACCCCAGGCACCGGCTTTCAAACTTGTCTGATCAACGGTGCGGCGTGACGCCGCACCGCGTGACAAACCCTATGATAACAAGCGAAGCGCCATGATTTAAGTGGCATTATCACCCAACTTAAGTGGCAGGCGCATTTTTACTAAGATGTCATAGGCTTAGGTAGCATCAGCAAGTAACATTTCGCGAATTTTACCAATTGCCCGGGTAGGGTTGAGCCCTTTTGGGCACACCGCAACACAGTTCATGATGCCACGGCAACGGAACACCGAGAACGGATCTTCCAAGTTGCTCAACCGCTCGCTGGTAGCCGTGTCACGGGAATCGGCCAGGAAGCGGTAAGATTGCAGCAAACCAGCAGGGCCGACAAACTTCTCGGGGTTCCACCAGAACGACGGGCAAGACGTTGAGCAGCATGCGCACAGAATACACTCATACAAGCCATCTAGCTTGTCGCGCTCTTCTGGCGACTGTAGGCGCTCAATGGCAGGCGGTGGCGTGTCGTTTTGCAGGTACGGCTGAATACGCTCGTACTGCTTATAGAACAAGCCCATATCGACGACCATATCGCGAATAACCGGCAAGCCCGGCAGCGGGCGCAGGGTCAGCTTGTTGTTTTTGACAACATCTGACAGCGGCGTGATACACGCCAAGCCGTTTTTGCCGTTCATGTTCATGCCGTCTGAACCGCAGACGCCTTCACGGCAGCTGCGACGAAACGCCAAACCGCTGTCTTGTTCCTTCATCATATGAAGAACATCCAGCACCATCACATCGCGGCCTTTAGTATCGACCTGAAACTCTTGCATGTAAGGTGCGGAGTCGGTTTCCGGATTGTAACGGTATACGGATACCTGAAGATTGGACATAGTGACTCCCTCTCGTCTATGCGGCGTTTAGTAGGTACGAACCTTAGGCTCGAACGTATCAACGGTTTTCGGCTTGAAGTTAACGTCGCGTTTTTTCAGCTCTTTCGTCGCCGGGAAGAAGAGCGAATGCTTCAGCCAGTTGACGTCATCACGGTCTGGATAGTCGTAGCGCGAGTGGGCGCCGCGGCTCTCTTTACGCTCAAGGGCAGCGATCGCCGTCGCTTCTGCCACTTCCATCAAGTTATCAAGTTCCAGTGCTTCTACACGGGCAGTGTTGAAGGCATTGGACTTGTCAGGCAAGTGGGCATTGGCGATGCGCTCACGCAGTAGCGCTAGCTTGTCGACGCCTTCCAGCATGTTTTTCTCTTCGCGGAATACGCCGAAGGAGGTCTGCATGATTTCCTGAAGCTCAGCTTTCAGCTCAGGAATACTTTCACCACCTTCAGACTCATTCCAGCGCGTGATCCGCTTCATGGCCGACTCAATATCAGACTCGGAAGCGTCCAGGTACTCAATGCCTTCGTTCAGGGCGCCTTCAATAAACATGCCTGCGGCACGCCCGAAGACCACGAGATCCAGCAGCGAGTTACCGCCCAAGCGGTTAGCACCGTGAACAGATACGCATGCTGCTTCACCACAGGCAAACAGGCCGTTAACGATATGATCGTTACCGCTTTCGTCCATGGTAATCGCCTGACCATGAATGTTGGTCGGTATACCGCCCATCATGTAGTGGCAGGTCGGTACGACCGGGATCGGGTCTTTTGCCGGATCGACGTGAGCAAACGTCTTAGAAAGCTCAACGATACCGGGTAGGCGCTTACCAAGTACTTCTTCACCCAGGTGATCGAGCTTCAAGAAGACGTGATCGCCCTTCTCGCCACAGCCACGACCTTCCAGAATTTCCATGACCATCGAACGAGCAACAACGTCGCGGCCCGCCAAATCTTTGGCGTTCGGCGCATAACGCTCCATAAAGCGCTCGCCGTCTTTATTGATCAGATAGCCACCCTCACCGCGACAGCCTTCTGTGACCAGCGTGCCCGCACCGTAAATACCGGTCGGGTGGAACTGCCACATTTCCATGTCCTGCATCGGGAAGCCCGCACGCAGCGCCATGCCAATGCCGTCACCGGTGTTGATCAACGCATTGGTTGTGGAGGCATAAATGCGGCCTGCACCACCGGTAGCGAGCACCGTGGCCTTGGATTTAACGTGCACCACTTCACCTGTCTCGATGCACATGGCAATACAACCGACCACGTCACCGCTGGCATTTTTGACTAAATCCACCGCGTACCACTCATTGAGGAACACGGTATTGTTCTTCAAGTTATTCTGGTAAAGGGTGTGCAACAGCGCGTGGCCGGTACGGTCAGCAGCGGCACAGGTACGAGCTGCCTGGCCACCTTCACCGAAGTTCTTCGACTGACCGCCAAACGGGCGCTGATAAATGCGACCGTTATCCAAACGCGAGAACGGCAGGCCCATATGCTCGAGCTCGAATACCGCTTTCGGGCCTTCAGAGCACATATACTCCGCCGCGTCCTGGTCAGCGATATAATCGCCGCCTTTAACGGTGTCGTACATGTGCCAGCGCCAGTCATCATTCGGGTCATCGGACGCAATCGCGCAGGTAATACCACCCTGGGCAGAAACGGTGTGAGAGCGGGTCGGGAAAACTTTCGATAACACGGCCGTCTTTTTACCGGACTTCGCCAGCTCCAGAGCGGCTCGCAGGCCAGAGCCACCGCCACCAATGATAATGGCGTCAAACGTCAGGCTACGCAGATTAGACATGTAATCAAGCTCCCCACAAAATTTGAATGCCCCACACCAAGTACACGAAAATGCCCAAGATGATGACAGCTTGGACACCCACGCGCAGGCGAGTGGACTTGAGATAGTCGGTGGTGACGGTCCACAGGCCGATCCAGGCGTGTGCGGCTAAGGCGACGAACGCCAGTAGCGAGAAAATCCGCATCCACGTCTGGCTGAACAGACCGCTCCACGTGTAGTAATCGAGGTTCGGATTAAACAGCAGAAAGGCAACGATAAAGACCGTGTAGAGGGCCAAAATAACAGCAGAAACGCGCTGCATCAGCCAGTCAGAAAGCCCACTACGGCCAAAACTTGTAATGTTAGTTACCATACCCAAACTCCTGCCAGAATAATCAGAACAGCGCTGACCACGACGGTGATCTGCGCTTTTTTAACGCCACCCTCAAGGGTTACCCCAATATCGGCATCCATCAGCAGGTGCTTGATACCTGCTACAAAGTGGAATGCCAGTGCGGATAACAACCCCCAAGCAATCAACTTAGCCAAAAAATTATTGGCCAGTGCATCGCTAACGGCGTCGAAACCCGCAGGAGATGACAAGGACTTGCCCAGCGCCCAAAAAGCGAAAATCAGGCCAACGAACAGGATGACACCCGTGATGCGGTGTGTGATCGACGTCAGCGCCGGCAGTGGGAAATGTATCGTAGTAAGGTCTAGGTTTACGGGTCGTTTGCTATTCACGGCTTTGTACACACTCTCTTGGCCCGCTCTGCGACAGGTCGGGCATGGCCCGAGCGGGCGGTGGTTGCTGGAAGGGGCTCGGCCGTTGCCAAGTCGGGCACGACCACCTACCTGCCGGTCGCGCGCCGTGGATTATAAGAACCTTCGCCCTCGCTTACAAACCGAACTCAGCCCTAACTCGACTATGGTGCAAGAAAATTGTCCGCATCCTGAGTCGATTTTGCGCTGCAGCATGGTTATAGTGACAGTAGATTAGCAATTTGATAAGCCTGTTAACATATCATGTTAGCCTATCGTCAATCTTCTGACGTTTCGCCATAATGTAGGCTTTTTCATCGTATACAAAAACTATTCAAAGCAACAATATTTGTACAACCTGAAGCTAGCGCTTAGGCTAATTGACAAAATGTCGCACACTTCTATAGTGGGCAAGCCTTTTCGCCGGCGCGGTATGCGCAGCAATGACTTTACGTCCCAACCCGAATTCGAAAGGAGGCCAGCATGGCTGACAGGAAAGCGACATTGACGGTAGACGGTCTGGATAAACCGATCGAGCTACCCATGTATTCCGGCACACTTGGCCCCGACGTCATCGACGTACGCGGTTTAGGCGCTGAAGGCCTGTTCACCTACGACCCCGGCTTTATGGCCACCTCTTCCTGCCAGTCTGCCATCACTTATATTGATGGCGGCAAGGGCGTGCTGCTACACCGCGGCTACCCGATTGATCAACTGGCCAAAGAGTCCAATTTCGTAGAAGTGTGCTACACCCTGCTGTTTGGTGAGTTACCCAACGACGAGCAATACGCGGATTTTGAATCGCGCATTCGCAACCACACCATGGTTCACGATCAGATCAACAACTTCTTTAAAGGGTTCCGCCGTGATGCGCACCCGATGTCTATTTTGTGCGGTGTAGTGGGTGGCTTAGCGGCCTTCTACCACGACCACATGGACATCACTCAAGAGGAAGATCGTGTGATCAGCGCGATCCGTCTGATCGCCAAGATGCCTACACTAGCGGCAATGTCCCATAAGTATAATGTGGGTCAGCCCTTTAACTACCCGCGCAACGACCTGACCTATGCAGAGAACTTCCTCTACATGATGTTCAGCAACCCTTGCGAAGAGTACAAAATCAACCCGGTATACGCGAAAGCCATGGATCGCATCTTCATGCTGCACGCGGATCACGAGCAGAATGCCTCTACCTCGACTGTACGCTTGGCAGGCTCCACAGGTGCCAACCCGTTCGCTTGTATTAGCGCAGGTATCGCGGCACTTTGGGGCCCCGCTCATGGCGGCGCCAACGAAGCCGTGCTGGCCATGCTTGACGAAATCGGTGAAGACTCCGAAGAGAACATCCAGCGCTTTGTTGATAAAGCCAAGAATAAGGACGACCCGTTCAAGCTAATGGGCTTTGGTCACCGCGTGTATCGCAACTTTGACCCGCGCGCCAAGGTAATGAAAGAGACCTGCGACGAAGTACTTGCAGAGCTCGGCATGGCCGACGACCCGCAGCTTAAAATCGCTAAGCGTCTTGAGCAGATTGCCCTAGAAGACGAGTACTTCATTGAGCGGAAGCTGTACCCGAACGTTGATTTCTACTCAGGCATCATTCTGAAAGCGATGGGCATCCCAACCAATATGTTCACCGTGATTTTCGCTGTATCGCGCACCATTGGCTGGATCTCGCATTGGCACGAGATGCTCAGCGAAAGCTACAAAATCGGTCGTCCGCGCCAGCTCTATATTGGCCACGACCAGCGTGACTATCCAAAAAAATAACCCCTTCCACATGACGGTACGACCAAAGGCCACCTTAGGGTGGCCTTTTGCTTATGCATGAACTAATTGGCGCGATGCCTCATAGGCCTTCAACGCACCACCACAGGCACCCACCATCAATCGACTGACTTATCGAGCCTTGAATTAGCTCGCACCTAGAGACCGCCCCTTGTCCTGCTGAGCATAGCCTGCCCTGTTGATCAGCCGTTGCAATTATTAAGTGCACCGTTGATGGGAGCCATTTGATAGCGTTCTGTTTCGCCTCGTTTGATGCATTCATTGGGCGAAATCGCCACCACTACCCCCCCCGAGAAGCCCTAATATCGCTTGACTTTTTGACATCCTGGCCTGGCTCAGGGTTTTCCACACTATCTGTGGATAACCCTGTTCACAACCACTTCAAAACGTCCCGAAATCGCCATGGGCAGTGGGCCAGCCTTAAATTGGTTATTTTTTAACCTAACATAAGCTATTGTTTTTCAAGGGTTTAAGTTCTGTTAAAGATTTTTTACGTCAACAACAAGGGGTTGTGCACAACCTTAAAACAAGAATCGAAAAAGTGGACAAGTCAAGCACAAAATCGTCCAAAAATTGTCGATTTGTAGCTCTTTTGTGAACGGCAGGAATACAAAAAACCAGCAAATGAGAAGACTCATTGCCAGAGAAATAAACGATTAGGAGGGATACTGAATTAGTGGCGTCCCATAGGGGGTTCGAACCCCTGTTACCGCCGTGAAAGGGCGGTGTCCTAGACCACTAGACGAATGGGACGTATATCGAGCCGCTTCGCGAAAGGCACTGATGACAAGTACTACGAATTGGTGGAGCCTAGCGGGATCGAACCGCTGACCTCAACACTGCCAGTGTTGCGCTCTCCCAGCTGAGCTAAGGCCCCACATGTCGCGAAGACGGAGCGTATAATACTGATTCCGCAGGTCTTCGTCAACAGAAAAAACGCCAATTTCCTAAGGACGAGAAATTGGCGCTAACGCTATCTCAAGCGCGGTTAGCTGATTTTACTAAACTGTTTCACGAAGCTATTTCACAAAGCTATTTCACGAAACTCTTTCTCAAAGCGCTTCGCCTGTTTTTTCGAGACGCCGCCCAATACCTCTATCGCACTGCGCAGGCGTGCCCGTGTAACGTCGGAGCCAAGAATCGCCATGGCATCCATCACTGAAGTACTGGACGTGCTGCCGGTAATAGCAATAAACACGGGCGCCAGAAAGGCTTTCATTTTCAAGTCAAAGTGCTCAGCCAGCGCTTTGACCTCGTTCAAAAGCGCCTCTTTATGCCAAGCCGAAACGCCCTCGAACCGCCAGACAAGGAACTGAAGTAATTTGACCAGTTCCTCTTCTTCAAGCTTCACGCTATCAAACGACGCTTTTGTTAGCGCCGGAAGGCCAGAGAAAAAGTGCCCTGCCAACGGCATTACCTGGGAGAGCGTCTCTACCCGAGGTCGCACCTGCGGCAGTATCTGCTTAACGTAGGCTTCATTGAAAGCCCAGTCACGCAGTGCGCTCAACAGTGCATCATCATCCAGGTCTTCACGGATATACACACCGTTTAGCCAGGTCAGTTTCTCCAAGTCAAATACAGGGCCACCTAACGAGACACGCTGAACGTCAAACTCCGCCATCATCTCTTGTAGACTGAACTTCTCGCGCTCATCGGGCATCGACCACCCCATCCGCCCCAAGTAGTTGGTAACAGCCTGGGCTAAAAAGCCCATCCGACGATAATAATTGATAGAGGTCGGGTTTTTGCGTTTAGAGAGTTTGGATTTATCGGGGTTGCGCAGCAGCGGCATGTGACAAAGTTGCGGCATTTGCCAACCAAAATACTCATACAGCAGTTGGTGCTTTGGTGCTGAGTTAATCCACTCTTCCCCACGCAGCACATGAGTAATCGCCATTAGATGATCGTCGACCACATTGGCGAGGTGATAAGTGGGCATGCCGTCTGATTTAAGCAGAATTTGCGCGTCCACCTGCGCCCACTCCACTTCAATCGAACCGCGCAGCATATCGTTGACCACACAAACGCCTTCAGCGGGCACATTCATGCGCACTACATAAGGCCAGCCTTCCTGTTCACGGCGTGCTTGCTCTTGGCTATCCAATGCTAAGTCAGCAGGCTTCAATGCCAAGTGCAAGCCCGCAGCCTTGCGGGTTTCACGCAGCTCATCAAGCTCTTCACTGGTGCGATAACACTTAAATGCATGCCCGGCATCCAACAACTGCTGGGCGTATTGAGCATAAATATCGCCACGCTCGCTTTGCCGATAAGGACCGTGGGGGCCGCCAACATCGGGGCCTTCATCCCACTCAAGACCCAGCCAGCGCAGCGAATCGAGAATCATCTGCTCCGACTCAGGCGTAGAGCGCACTTGATCAGTGTCTTCAATACGCAAAATGAATTGGCCACCGTGCTGACGCGCAAAACAGAGGTTAAAAAGCGCGATGTAAGCCGTACCAACGTGGGGGTCTCCTGTGGGAGAAGGTGCGATGCGAGTACGTACGGTCATGAAAACGTCCTATTGGCAAAAATGCATGGCGATATTATACGCACCTTAGGCGCAACCAACAGCGTCACGTAGGGAACGACTAGTGCAAGAAAGCGTCAGAGAAATTAACTCAACGTTATTTGTCCACTAATGCGCGCTAAAGCACAATCGCTTAGTATGGCTCTGCAGTAACATTTTGGGCGCATACCCCAAGCTTGAGACAGACCAATAACGTATGTTCATAGCGCCACTATCTATATTAGAGAAGTTTATAGTGGAAGACATTCAACGAGCTTGTTAGCTCATCATCAGGAAGACGAAATGGAATCGCTAGGCTCACGTATCAAGCAACTGCGGCTTAGGGCCAAGCTCAACAAAGCTGCCCTCGCACGCAAAGTTGGCGTGTCAGATGTCACCATTTCTTATTGGGAATCTGGGGCGATCAAGCAGATCGGTCACGAACGCCTTGTGGCGCTCGCTGATGCACTCGACTGCTCCCTGGCAACTCTATTGGAAGGTGATAGCGCCCCCGAGCTATTAACGTTGACCCATACTGGCCCCCTCCCCTGGGAACAGGTACAGGCAACGACCATTAAAATGCCCAGTCACCTCCCGCTGAGCATCGAGTGGAAAGCACCGTGCGTGATGGCAACACCCGGCCCAGGTACAGATTTTTCACCCGTTAATGCTGGTGACCTTCTGCTACTCGGGCCAACCCATGTGTTTCACAAAGCGGGCCACTATGTAGTGCAACGCGACGATCGTTTCGTCATTGAGCACTTCGCCAAAGCCCCAAGCGACACATCGATTCATGCAGTACTGTTAGCCCATTGGCATCCTGCCTAAAGCGTCTACCTCCCCGGACTCTCTAGCACCTCCACCTGGTCACGCGTTTGCCTTGGCTCACTCCCCACCAAGAAGCGACGTGAGTAGGTGGCCACTTGGCCCAGCCCATGGCGGGATTGATTTACCAGCTCTCCCGCCAGGTGCTGGCCCTCGTGGCCGATACGCGCTTGAACGACTTCCGGCTGCACACTGCCTTCGGAAACCTCAACCTGTACTATATAGCCACCATCGGGTAAGCCACTGCCAGGGCCAAATGGGCCCGCTGCGAACACGCCACCCTCTATACGCGTTCGCTCACGCCAACGCACGCTGCTGATCTCGCGTTCGACAATAATCTGCACCAGCGTTTCATCGGGCAAGTTGCTCTCGCCTTCCACCATTAAACGCCGATCACTGCGCAGCGATACATGCGCCATTATCTCGACGACAAGAGGCGCGATCTCTTCTGCCTCAGCCACTTCTATCTCAGCAGCTGTGGGCTCAGGAGCTGATGTTTGTTCTGCAGTTGATGCCGAATCACTCGGCTTGTCTGTTTCGCTACAGCCTACCAGTAGCGCAACGGATATCATCAACACACCAACACTGCTTAATACATTGCGCATACGCACTCCAAAATATTGCCCCGGAGCCTGTCAAGCTTGACCGATCGTCGCGAAAAACACACGAATTTGCAGTAGATCAGCATTCAGTCTGACAGGCTCCTAGCAGCTTACCACTGCATAGCCGCTACCACAGTGGAATACTTGTATTGGCCCCGCTACAGGCACCGCTTCAGGTATAATATGCTTATCATGCTAACAAGACACTTTTAGGAGCAGCGGCTTTGGACATCATTTGGTGGTTGGCCTATGTAGCACTGGGCGGTTTTGTGGGCTTGATGGCGGGCTTATTGGGGATTGGTGGTGGCGGCATTATGGTGCCAATTCTGACGTCGCTTTTTGTACTCCAAGGCGTGCCCCACGAGCACCTTGCCCACTTGGCTTTGGGCACCGCCATGGCGGCCATCATTCCCGCCTCTACCGCTAGCCTGCTTTCCCACCATCGGCACGGGGCCGTTCGCTGGGACATCGTGCGCTTTATTACTCCAGGCATATTAGTGGGCACCTTTTTGGCGACATTTATCGCTGCGCTGCTACCCACCCACGGCCTTGCCATCTTTTTCGCCTGTTTTATGGTGCTAATGTCGCTCCAGATGCTGGCAAACATCAAGCCCAAACCGAGCCGCGGCTTACCCGGCCCTCTTGGCGTAAGCGGTGTGGGGTTGGGCATTGGTGGCATTTCCGCGCTCGTTGCCATTGGCGGTGGCTCACTAACAGTGCCCTTTCTCACCTGGTGTAACGTCAAGCTACCCCGCGCAATAGGCACCTCGGCAGCCGTAGGGCTACCGATCGCGGTTGCTGGTGCACTTGGCTACATAATCAACGGATGGTCTACCCAAGGGCTGCCCAGTGCAGCGCTCGGCTACGTTTACCTGCCCGCGCTACTGCTCATGGCGCCCTTCAGTATTCTAACGGCTCCCATCGGAGCAAAATTAGCGCATAGGCTACCCGTCAAACTTCTCAAACAGGTATTCGCTTTTATGCTGATGGGATTGGCATTGCAGATGGTGTATGCGGTGTTTGCTGCTTAAACCCAAGCTTTAGCGTATGGCCCTTTCTCGGAATGCTAAAATGGGCAGTATATGAGAAACTACCGTCCCTTTTTAGACGCTTCACGATCGTCGCCATCACTGCCTCGAAAAGTGACAAATGAAAGTGCCACGAAGTGCCAAATTTGTGACACCAATTAGCTAAAAACGTGGCTCAACTACTGTAAATATGAACAGTTATGAATGATAACACAACCGCGCAAACCCGCATGAAGTCAGGCATTGCCCGCCCGGAGCTGGATAGAACTTTCTCCGTCGCGCCCATGATGGATTGGACAACCCGCGACTACAGAGCGTTTGCACGCACGTTAACTAAGCGGGCGCTGCTGTATACCGAGATGGTCACTACCGGTGCGATTTTGCGCGGAACTCCCCGTAAGCGCTTTTTGGGCTATAGCGAGATGGAGCATCCGCTTGCGCTTCAGTTAGGCGGCAGCGATGCTGGTGAGCTGGCGGAGTGTGCGGCGATCGCCGAGGCGTGGGGCTATGACGAGGTGAACCTGAACGTGGGTTGCCCGAGTGACCGCGTGCAGAACAACCTGATTGGCGCGTGCTTGATGGGCTACCCCGAAAAGGTGGCCGATGCCGTGCGGGCGATGCAGGCAGCAGTGTCTATTCCGGTCACGGTGAAGTGCCGTATTGGCATTGATGACCAGGATGAAGATGCCGACCTTGAGCGGTTTATAGCTATCGTTGCTGACGCAGGCTGCGAGGTGTTCACGGTTCACGCCCGCAAGGCGTGGCTGCAGGGTTTGTCGCCTAAGCAGAACCGCGATGTGCCGCCGCTTAACTACCCCCGCGTTCACCGTTTAAAGCAGAGCCGTCCTGAATTGCATATCGGCATTAACGGTGGGATTAAAACGCTGGCAGAGTGCCAAGCGCAGCTCACCCATGTGGATAGTGTAATGGTGGGGCGTGAGGCATATCAAAACCCTTGGATGCTGGCGGGCGTCGATGAGCAGCTGTTTGGTAAAAAAGGCCCGGCGGCGAGCCGCTTGGATGCCGCAATAGCTTTCCGGCCGTATATTCAGCAGCGCCTGGATGAAGGTGCAAAGCTAAATCACATCACCCGCCACCTGCTGGGCTTGTTTCAGGGTTGCCCTGGCGGAAGGCGCTTCCGGCGTCATTTGTCAGAACACGCCCATAAAGAAGGCGCAGGATTGCGCCTATTTGATGACGCGCTTAGCTTAGTGAACGAACCCGAGTGCGTTGTATAAAAAACCCGCTACGCAAGCGTAGCGGGTTCGTGTTCCCAGTAGCGTAAGCTTACTGACCGTTTTCCCGGCGGTTCGCCATTACGCCCTGCTCGACACGCTCGCCGATAGTTTGGTCGACGTTTTTCCAGTACTCAAATACCCGTGATAGCACCGGCTCTTCAACACCATCGGAAACGTGGCCCACAATATTGTTTACCAATCGGTCGCGGGCAGCATCATCCATTACCTTATTTACCAGGTCATTGGCTTGGTTGAAGTCGCCATCGCCCGAGCGCAGCGTGTAGGCGGCGCGAACCAACTCGCCGTCAGTCTCCCATACCGCATCTTCCGGGTACCTTTCCGGATTGGCGTGCGCGCCCCCTTTGCTATTAGGTGCGTACACCGGGTCGGTGGAGTGGGAAATACGCATCTGACCACCCTGGCTGTAGCTGTTAACCGGGGTCTTGGGCGAGTTAACGGGGATATCTTGGTAGTTGACCCCTAAACGCGCGCGGTGCGCATCAGCGTAGGATATTACCCGCGCCAACAGCATTTTATCCGGCGAGAAACCGGTGCCCGGCACGGCGTTGCTGGGCTGAAACGCGGCCTGTTCGATTTGGCTGTGGAAATCGACGGGGTTGCGATCCAACGTCATCTTACCGACTTCTTTCAGCGGGTAGTCGGCGTGTGGCCACACCTTGGTCAAATCGAAGGGGTTGATGTGGTAGGTCTTGGCATCTTCAAACGGCATAATCTGAACTTGCAGCGTCCAGGTGGGATGATCGCCGCGTTTGATGGCGTCGAACAGGTCGCGGCGATGGTAGTCGGCATCCGCACCCGCCATCTTATCGGCCTGTTCCTGGGTCATGCACTTAATGCCCTGGTCAGTCTTGAAGTGGTACTTCACCCAGAAGCGCTCGCCTTCAGCGTTCACCCACATATAGGTATGGCTGGAATAGCCGTTCATGTGGCGCCAAGTGGCGGGGATACCACGATCGCCCATTAGCCAAGTTACCTGGTGTGCAGATTGCGGAGAAAGCGTCCAGAAGTCCCACTGCATATCGTGATCACGCAAGCCGTTATCCGCTCGACGCTTTTGTGAGTGGATAAAGTGCTGGAATTTGAGCGGATCGCGAACGAAGAACACAGGGGTATTATTACCCACCATGTCGAAGTTGCCCTCTTCGGTGTAGAACTTCAGCGAGAAGCCACGGGGATCGCGCCAGGTGTCCGGGCTACCCGACTCACCGGCCACCGTCGAGAAACGAGCCAACATCTCGGTTTTCTTACCCGGCTGGAGAAAGTCAGCCTTGGTGTATTGGCTAACGTCGTGAGTTACTTGGAAGTGACCAAAGGCGCCACTCCCTTTTGCGTGGGGCTGACGATCCGGAATCATTTCCCGGTTAAAGGCAGCCATCTGCTCCATCAAGTAGTGATCATGCAGAACAATCGGCCCATCTGGGCCTACTGAGAGTGAGTGTTCATCACTGCTAACCGGTATGCCCGCATCTGTCGTGGTGTGCTTAGGTTTATCGCTCGTCATCGCTGTTCCTCCATGTCACGGTAGACGTGGCGTTTGATCGCCACTCGTTCGAGTTCGATGAAAGCCTAGCTATTTGTTTTAGGCTTTGTACGAAAACTGCCTGCGCTCGACAATACGGCGTTAAAAATCGCCTCAAAATGCTCATTTACACCCCGTAAACTTCGCTTTTTCGTTGATTTTTGCCTTGTCTAGTCTTCGCTCGCCGACTTTTCGTACAAACCCGGGTTGTTATCATTTTTAGCAGCCGCTAACAAAGCCCATCCTTAGGTATAGTCAAATGGCTGCTGACTTGCCATTTATAGTAGCTAATCCTTAACTATTGAAGCGATAGCTTTTAATTATGAACAACGATTAATAAAACGAATCAGGTGGCGGTACCAAGCTTGAGTTAAAGCTCTCAATAGCCGTTTCTGCCTCATCAATTTCATCAAAACGGGCAATATGGAACAGCGCCTCGCCTTCATTGGCCAACGGCAAGCGACTCATGCCAATCACAATACCATCGGCGACAGCGCGCACTTCACCCTCATCATTGCCAAAGGGGTCGGCGACCTTGCCCAGCACCTCGCCTTTCGCAACGCGAGCGCCTAAGCGCACCTTGGGGCGCAAAATGCCATCGGTAGGTGCCCGGGCCCAGCTTGACCCTTTGGCAAGCTCTGCGGGTGCTGGCGTACGGCGGCGCTGTTCGCCGGTCAGCATGCCTAGTCGGCGCATGACTCGCAGCACACCGCGAACCCCTGGGGCAATCGCCCACTCGTCAAAACGCAGCGCCTCGCCGGCTTCATAGGTCAGCACTGGAATACCGCGCGTCTGGGCGTAGTGCCGCAAGCTACCTTCACGCAGTTCCGCATTCAGTACCACGGGTGCGCCGAAAGCATCGGCCATACGCTCGGTTTCGCTGCCGATTTGCAGCTGGGCACGAATTTGCGGCAAGTTGGTGCGGTGAATAGCCCCGGTGTGCAGATCAATAATATGGGTAGCGTGATCGACAATTTTTTCACGGAACAGGGCCGCGATGCGCCCACCTAACGAGCCCGACTCACTGCCCGGAAAGCAGCGATTGAGATCACGCCGATCGGGCAAGTAGCGGGTTTGCTGTAAAAAGCCAAACACATTGACTACCGGTACCGCGATCAGGGTACCGCGGATACTATTGATTGCTTTCGCGCGCAGTACCCGGCGGACAATCTCCACACCGTTGATTTCATCGCCGTGAATGCCACCACATACCAATAGCACTGGCCCATCCTTGCGGCCATGCACGACTTCGACAGGAATATGCAGGGGCGTATGGGTATATAAGCGCGCCACCGGCACATCAACTTGTAAGCGTTGGCCGGGCATAATGGTATGCTCGCCCAGCTGAAAAGGAGCTCGCGCCATGCTTTCTGTCCTGTTTTTTTAATTCGTTTTGCTCACGACGATAGTACGATGTGGGCCAGTTTCATTGCCTGTTTATACGCTTTCAGTCGTGAAATAACGAATTTGTTAACTCACGTTATGAGATGGCTCATTTAACCATACAGTTTTGAATGTAAATGTTCTCCCTCTTAGGTTAAAATATGACCATACTGTGTCGATAATGAGGTTGCATTTCCATGGCAAGAAAGACCAAAGCAGAAGCGGCTGCTACACGAGAAGCACTGCTTGAAGCTGCTGAAGAGGTATTTTTTGCCAAAGGCGTGGCGCGCACCTCTTTAGAGCAAATTGCTCGCCATGCAGGCCTTACTCGCGGCGCCGTTTATTGGCACTTTAAAAACAAAGGTGACCTTTTCATGGCGCTGGTTGAACAGGTGCGCATGCCCTTCCAGTCGCTAATGGATGAGGTCGACAAAGCTGACGCTGAGCTATCACCGCTGGAGTCTATACGACTGGCCTGCCATGCAGGTTTAGTGCGCCTTGAGCAACCTTCTTATCAGCGAATACTCTCCATCCTGCTGCATCGCTGCGAGTTCTTCAGCGATATTAACCCGCTTGACATGCAGGAGCAGATCGGCAACGAATGTTTTGAAGAGATGCTGAATGTCTTTGTGCTCGCTGAGCAGCAACAATTGTTGCGCGAAGACCTTAGCCCCGAAATTGCAACGCGTTTGATGCAGTCCATGCTGGGAGGCCTGTTCCACGACTGGCTACGTAACCCTGGAGCTTTTTCGATCCGTGAACGCGGTGGCGAGCTGATTGATACCTCTATTCGCATGATGCAGCGTTAAACATCGAACCCCACTCTCGCTGCAATGCAGCAAGTATGCTTATACTGGCCCTACTGTTTTAGCCGTGTGAGTACTCTATGGATGCCTTGGAGTTTGTTCGCATACGCGAATTAGAAGTCGCCGTACGCATTTGGAACCCTAATGCCCCTCGCACTTTGATCGTCTGGCATGGCTTTGCTCGCCACGGTGGCGACTTTAGCGCGCTGGCGCGGGAACTCGGCAGTGAATGGCGGATTATCGCCCCAGACACCCCTGGCCGCGGCTTATCAAGTTGGTCGCTTTTCCCTGCTCACGACTACCTTTATAGCCATTACGTGACAGTAGCGATAGCACTGCTTGACCACTTTGAACTCGATTACATCGATTGGCTGGGCACCTCGATGGGTGGCCTGCTAGGCATGTTGATCGCCGCTGACCCACAGCACAGTGGGCGTATTTCCCGGCTGATTCTTAACGATGTGGGCCCCGAGCTGAACACGCAGGGTCTTATTGGTCTCTCCAGCTATTTCGGTGTTACCCACCGCTTCTCTACCTTCAGTGAACTCCAACAAGAGCTCAACCAGCACTACGCTAGTTTCGGTATTACCGGTGAATCCGCACGACGCGAACTAGCGCTCAACAGTGCCCGTCGGTTACCGGATGGCAGTTGGACGTATCACTTTGATCCGCGCATTGGCGAACAGTTTGTACACGATACGCCGCGCGACATGTGGGCAGACTGGGCGAATATTCGCTGCCCAGTGATGGTGATACGCGGTGAAGAGTCCACGCTTTTAGACCCGGAAACACTGCCGCGGATGGCCGAAGCGCACCCCCAGCTTGTGACGCTTACAGTGCCTGACTGTGGCCACGCGCCCATGCTGGATAAACCGGCACAGGTAGACCCCATTCACGACTTTTTAAACCGCCCCGCACCTCGCCCTACCTCCGTTGACAAGACGCAAAACGCCTCAGCCTGGCAGCGTGCAGTGCAGTGGCTGGCGCAGCAGTGGCGGCGGTGGAAATAGCCGGGAAGCCTAGCATTTAGGCTTCCCGGTGACGCTCCTCAAATAGAACGTCGTATTAGTGGGAGGTGGAGTAATGAGTTGATTGGCGATTTTTCTGGTTTAGCCGCAGTCGGTTCAAACGAACTCGCGTTTCGAGATACACCTGCTCGGAGACGCTGCGGTAGGCGCCCTCTTCAGGTAAGTATTTCACCAGCACTCGGCGTTCCCCCTGTACAGGCAGAGCATCGTGCTTGCTAAGCAGTTTGACCCTGCTATTGGGCTCATTATCAATGGCTGCAAATGCCTGCTCACCGGTACCTTCGCGCTCAGTCACCACTACCGTTTGACCTAGTAAACAGCGACGCGTGAAGGGGCGATAACGGTGCAGCTCACGGTGTAAGGCCTGGCAGAGCATCGCCGCCAAAGGCGAAGCAACCACCAGCGTAGCCCATAGCACCAGCACCCCTACCGGTATACGTATCAAGCCAAGCGGTAGCCACCGCAATACCAGTAGCTCGATCGCTAATGTAAGCACTGCAGCAATGGTCAGAATCACCGTCAAGGCCAGCGTCGCGGGAACCCCAGCGAAGCCTAGAGAAACCAGCGTGCTGGCGAGATGGTCTTCTTTGAGGCTATCGCGTTCAAACAGCTCCAGAGGGGCTAAACGGATAATCACTAACAGCCAGTAAAGGGCTAACAGCCCGAGTAGCAACGTAAAGACGATGGTCGGAAACTGCGTAGCAGCGTGCAGTAGATCGTTCATGATGGCGCCTCCCCCGGTACTTAGCCGGTGATGTATTGTTACTTCCAGCTTAGTCCAGATTAGCTTTTGGGCGCCACCTCTACCTTGATCTTAGTCAGCTAGCTTGATTAACGTTACCGCAATAAAAAGCGGGTGCCATCCGAAGAGGGCACCCGCCTGTTCTTACGGGTGATTAATCGCTAAGGGCTAGTGCTTGTCATGCTCAAGTGCCGGTTGTGAGCCATCATGCCTATTCCCCTTCATCTTGCGACCTAGCCAATCAGAAACGGTTGCAATCATGGCGTAGAAGCTGGGGATAAACAGGCTGCCCAAGGTGGCAACTGAGAACATACCCATGGCGACAGTGGTACCAATGTGATGGCTGCTTACGTCGCTGGCACCGGTCGCCAATGCGAGCGGCAAGGTACCAAAGATGAATGCCAAGGAGGTCATCACGATGGGGCGAAAGCGTAGCTCTGCTGCTGTAATCGCCGCTTCACGGATTGATTTTCCCTGCTCCTTACGTTGCAGTTCGGCGAACTCGACAATCAGGATGGCATTCTTCGCCGCAAGCCCGACCACCACCAACATACCGATCTGCACATACACACTGGTGTCCAGCCCGCGCAGCACGATCCCGCCAATACCGCCCAGGAAAGCAAAGGGTGTTGCGGTGAGTACCGCTAGCGGTAACGACCAGCTCTCATACTGAGCCGCCAGAATCAGGAAGACCATCAATAGACCGAAGACAATCGCCAGGGTCGCGGCACTGCCCATATTGGACTCTTGGTATGCGGTACCCGTCCAGCCCATGCCCCAGTTGGTTCCCAGCGTCTCTTGCACGACTTCGTCCATCGCTTCGATCGCCTGAGCAGAGCTATAGCCAGCCGCAGGTTCCCCCTGGAACTGAGCTCCGGCATATACGCCGAAGCGCGACACTACCGATGGGCCCGTTTGTCGCTCAAGCTCGACAAACTCAGAAAGCGGAATACGTTCGCCATTTCCGCCACGTACGTAAACGCTGCTAACGTCTTCCGGCGTTTTGCGGAATTCATCTTCGTTTTGCAGATACACCTGAAAATTACGGTTCTGATAACTGAAGTAGTTCACAAAACCGTTACCAAAGGTATTGGAAAGGGCTGAGTTAATATTTTCCAGCGCCACGCCGTAGCTTAATGCCTTCTGCTGATCAATGTTCGCCCGATAGGACGGCACGTTCACATTGAACGTAGTAAAGACACGGTTCAAGGCCGGGTGCTGATTAGCCTTCTGCATGATTTGCAGTGACGCTTGATAGAGCTCACGAGGCGTTGCCCCATCAAAGGACTGCAAATAGCCGGTAAAGCCACCAGTGGTCGAAAGCCCCATGATCGGCGGTAAGTTAAAGGCCATCGCCGAGCCACCATCAATACTGGCGCCTAACCCCATAATGCGACCTACAAGTTCGGTGGCAGTCAAATCACGCTCAGACCAAGGGCTTAGATTGATAAACATTACCCCCCGAGCGGTATTCACGGCACTCGACAAAATGTCATAGCCCGCCACCGCTGAGGAGTATTCCACACCGGGAATATCTTCAATCGCTGCACTGAGTTTCGACATATAGCGTTGGGTGCGATCCAGCGACGCGGCGTCAGGAAGCGACACGCTGACCAGCACAACCCCTTGGTCGGTTTCCGGCACCAGCGTTGAAGGCGTATTGGCGTAGAGCCAGTAGGAACCAACCCCTGTCGCTACCGTGAGCGCTAATGCCAACACCCAAAACCGCACCAAGCCTTTTACGACCCACATATAGGCAGCGGTGATCCCCGCAAACAGTCTGTCAAACAGGCGTAGCGGTGTATTTAGTGCGCGCTTGAATTTGGACTGCCCGGCACCGGCGATTTTGTGCTTGATAAAAATCGCTGACAGAGCAGGGGTAAAGGTCAGCGCCATTAACGCCGAGATGGCTACCGAGATCGCTACGGTAATCGCAAACTGCTGGTAAATCTGTCCGGTAAAGCCGCCAAGGAAAGCCACGGGTACAAACACGGCTGCCATGATCAACGAAGTCGCAATAACCGGCCCGCCGACTTCTTTCATCGCCCGAACAGTGGCATCGCGCACGCTGATATCGTCCTCTTCGCTTAGCACGCGTTCGACGTTTTCCACGACAAGAATGGCATCGTCGACCACTATCCCTATCGATAGCACCAAGGCAAATAGTGTCAACAAGTTGATCGAAAAACCAAACATGTAGAAGCCTGCAAAGGTGCCCACGACCGCAACCGGCACCACCGACATGGCAATCACAGTGAAACGCCAGTTCTGCAGGAAAATAAACAGAATGACGATAACGATCAGAAAGGCTTCAATAAAGGTGTGGAGTACCGTTTCCACGGAGGCATCAATAAACAGGGTCGTATCATAAGGGGCAACATATTCAAGCCCAGGTGGGAAGCGTCCAGCCAGCTCCTCCATCGTATCCCGCACACCCTGCGCAGTTGCCAGCGCGTTAGCACCGGGCTGCTGGTTAATAATAATCGGCGTCATGGTTGAGCCGTTCAAACGCGCATCAACCCCGTAAAAAGATGCCCCAAGCTCAATGCGAGCGACGTCTTCCAAGTTTAGCGAAGAGCCGTCGCTATTGGTGCGCAGGTAAATATTACGGAAGTCGTCGACATTATTAAGGCGGCCGCCAGCGGTAATCGTATAGGTGTACGCACGCGGCTCACTTTGCGGCGTCGATGCCAAATTGCCCGCAGGAACTTCAGTATTTTGTGCCCTAATCGCGCTGGCCACTTCACTGGGCGTCAGGTCGTACTGGGCCAACTTATCCGGATCCATCCAGATACGCATGGCAAATTCGCCGCCGCCCAACACCTCGGCATTACCCACACCCGGCACCTGACGCAGCTCATCAAGCACGTTAAGGGTGGCGTAGTTCTGCATATAGATGTTGTCGTAGTCGCCATCAGGTGAGGTCAACGCGATAAACATCAAAATCGAGTCAGAGCGCAGCTCAACCGTGACACCTTGTGACTGTACGGCCTCAGGTAACTGCGAGAGCGCCCCCTGAACCCGGTTGTTGACGTTGATGGTGTTAATGTCGCCGTCGGTGCCGATGTCAAACGCCACGCTCAAGCTCATGAGGCCGTTATCGGCGCTGTTTGAGGTCATATAAAGCATGTCCTCAACGCCGTTAATGGCTTCGGCAATGGGGGCCGCCACCGTTTGCGCAACGGTTTCTGCATCTGCCCCAGGGAACTGCGCTTGCACCGATACCGTCGGCGGCACCACGCTGGGGTATTGTTCAATAGGCAGAATGCGCATGGACATCACGCCCACCAGCGTCACGATAATCGCCAGTACCGTGGCAAATATCGGGCGGCTGATGAAGAAGTTAGAGAAGTTCATTATTGTGCACCCTCTTCCCCTTCAGCGGGTTGGCCATCAGCTGCCCCCTCTTCCATTGCCTCTGACGCTTCAGCCTGCTCCTGGGCCTCTTCTTGCTCCACATCTTCAACGATGTCCTCAGCGTTGCCAGCAAACGGCTGAGGATCAATCACCATACCCGGCTCTAAACCAGCGGGGTCGCCGACCACTATACGATCCCCCGGCTCAAGCCCCTCACGAATCAACTGCCATGGGCCAGCCACTTCGCCCAATGAAACAGTTCTTTCCCGAGCCTTGTTGTCGTCATCCAGGACAAACACCTGCGGGCCCATCAATCCTTGGGTAACGGCAATTTCAGGGACGGCCATCACATCAAAACGCTTCAGGCCCTCAATGCGTACACGTACAAATTGGCCGGGCAGTACGGTCGCCATGGGGTTTTCGAAGGTTGCGGACGCTTGCACGGTACTAGTGCCGCTATCAACTCGTGAGCCCAGGAAGTCCAAATGCCCTTCTAGTTCGGAATCGCTGCCGCCACTCACGCCAGGAATGCTCAACCGCGCACGAATATCCGACGTATCACCGCCGTCACTCAACTGTCGACGCAGCTCAAAGGCATCCCGCTGAGGCAGTTGGAAACGAACTTCCAGTGGGTCCAGCGGAGTGATCGTCGCTAGCTCCGTACCCGAGGTCACCAAATTGCCTACATTAACTTGGCTCAAACCGATCATGCCTGAGACAGGAGCCGTCACCTGGGAATAGCCTAAATCCAGGTTGGCGCTGGTCAAGGCGGCTTCTGCTTGGGCGACGCTCGCCTGGGCTACTCGTTGGTCGGCCAACGCCTGATCATACTGCTGGCGACTCACTGAGTTTTGGCTTAATAACTGCTCGAAACGTTGGGCATCACGCTGGGCGCGGGCAAGCTCGGCACGAGCGCTCTGTAAATCGGCTTCACGCTGATTGACCGTGGCCTGGTAAAGATCGGGCTCGATGGTATAAAGACGATCGCCCTCCTCCACCAACTGACCGGGTTCAAAGTGACGCTCCTCCAGAAACCCATTGACACGGGCCACCAAGGTAACTTCATCGTCACTGCGCAGCAGCGAAGGGTACGACTTGTCCAGCGGTATATCCTGACGCGCCATTTCCGCCACTTCGACCTCGTGGGGCGGAGTTTCTTGCTGGGCACCCTGTTGAGGTGCCTCGGCTTGTTCTTGACCGCAGGCTGAAAGTGCCAGCGCAGCTACCAGCGTCACCAGACTCGCTCGGCGTGAGTGAATCATATTCTTCATACGTTGCATTCCCATATCTTTTTTAAGGTGACCGATAGCACGTGCGCACCTGGATCACTTCCAACCGACAAGCCATTACGTGCCCGGTTGGGGCGGTGCACCGATGTTAAGCGCAGGCTCGTAGCGGTCGTTGTCGCCGCTCTCTGGTAAGGTGAAGTTCACCTCATCGCCAGTTAACCACGCATTGACTTCTTCGATGGCGTCTACATCCAGGCGCCCGGCCTGCTGACGAAGCGAGAGCAAATTCACTACGTAGTCGTAGCGAGCCTCGGCGTAGTTGGCGATGGCGTTATACAAATTCTGCTCAGCGTTCAAAACGTCCACGATGTTACGGGTGCCGACTTCGTAACCGGCACGCGTCGCTTCCAGCGCACTTTGGTTGGAGACAATGGCCTGCTCGCGAGCCTCGACAGTTTCCACATCGTTGCTGACTTGAGTGTACAGAGAGCGAACCTGCTGAATTGACGAACGACGCTGGGACTCGAAATCATACTGGCTGCTTTCCAGTTGATAAGTCCCTTGGCGGATGCTGGCACTGGTACTGCCGCCGGTATAGATAGGTAAATTAGCGCGTATGCCTACCTGGCTAGAGGAGTCATTCCCGGTGGTGTTATCAATATCACTGTCGCCATACTGATAGTTGCCAAAGGCTGAAAGGGTGGGCAATCGTCCCGCGCGGGCAATTTCCACACCGCTGCGTGATACCTCTATCCCTGCCTGTTGCGCCAATACCTGAGGATTACGCTCAATGGCTTGCTCTACCCAGTAGTCGCGGCTGCTGGGTTCCGGGAGGGCGATTGGCATACTGTCGCCCAACGCTTCAATACTGGCGTAGCGCTGGCCGGTCAACTGCTCCAGAGCCTCAAATGCCACCTGCAGATTGCTCTCCGCGGCAATGCGATCAGCTCGGGACTGGTCAAAGGTAGCCCGGGCCTCTTCAACTTCGGTAATCGCAATCAAACCGACCTCGAACTGCTCACCGGCCTGCTCAAGTTGACGGCCAATGGCTCGCTCTTGGGCAAAACGCGCTTCGAGTACTTCGTAAGCCCGCAAAATATCAAAATAGGCGCTGGCCACGTCAATCAGTAGCTGCTGTTCGGTGGCGGCAAGCAGGTATACCTGCTGGTCAATCTGGCGCTCTGCCTGAGTGACTTGTCTGCGCGTCACTTCATCATAAAGCGCCTGGGTGGCTTCAAGGGTGAGCGCTACGGTGTTGTAACGGTCATCGCCAGCACTCACATTGCCCGTTCCAGATCCTGTACCCGCTCGGGATGAGCTCTGGCTTTCATACTGTTCATTGTGCGCAACGGTGCCCGAGGCGTTAATTTGGGGTAGTAGCCCACCACGTGCAACGTCTCTGCCTGCTTCAACACCCAAATACTCCGAACGCGCCGAAGCAAGTGCAGCGTTGTTGTCTAACGCATCACGGGTAATCGTGATGAGATCGGCAGCTTGAGCAGGCAATACAAAAGAAGCGGTGAATACCGCTAACAGTAGGGGTCGTAAAGGGGCATTGACTGCCCAGTGTGCCAGTCGCATGGGATTGCCTCTAGGTATCAGCGTCAGATGGTAAACGCGCTTAGTCTCTCAACCTGCTTATTCTGCAGAACATTAAGCCACTCGCACGTTAAGCCATTCAGAAAGATGAGCATTATAGTTACATTCATGTATGTATGCTAGCCTTGAACAATCTAAAAATATGTGTACAGCCTGTTGTCAAGTCGCATCCAGCTTACCTTAGTCCAAAGCATGATGGCTTGGCGATTAATGTGGCGCTCTTTTACGAAATTCTCGCGTATCGATTCCCCATTTAGTTAGCCGCGAGGCCAGCGTAGTGGGTTTAATACCAAGCAGTTCTGCCGCGCCCCCCACCCCAGAGATTTTACCTCTCGCCTGTTCCAGAGCGGCAATCGTGCTCGCCCGCCGACGTTGGCTCAGCGCCTGCTCAGTCAGCAGCGTTGCTTGATTATTCTCTCCGCTGGAGTGGAGTAACGTCGGCATTGGTTTAGTATGCCCCATCGAGCGCGACGGTTCTCCCGACAGTAGGTCATCAAACATTAAGCGTCGATCCTGGGTCACGATGACTTGGCGCTCAATGATGTTTTCCAGTTCACGAATATTGCCTGGCCATGGATAGCGCTGCAGAATATCTAACTGTGCGGGGGGAATGCGCACACCCGGCTTATTAAATTTCAGGCAAGCACGCTGTAAAAAGTGCCGCGCCAGCAGCGGCACATCCTCAATCCGCTTGCGCAGCGGTACCGAGTCAATAGGAAACACATTGAGTCGAAAATAGAGATCTTCACGAAAGTGGCCTGCCTCAATCATGTCGCGCAGTTCGCGATTGGTGGCGGCAATCACCCGCACATCCACTTCGCGGGTACGGTTATCGCCTACGCGCTCAAACTGCTGATCCTGCAGCACCCGCAACAGCTTACTCTGCAGTTCCAGGGGGATTTCACCGACTTCATCCAAAAATAACGTGCCGCCGTGGGCAAGCTCAAAACGCCCTGGGCGATCCTGCACCGCGCCGGTAAAGGCCCCTTTTACATGGCCAAAAAACTCGCTCTCAAACAGATCACGGGGAATAGCCGCACAGTTCACGCGGATCAGCGGTCGATCATTGCGCGTGCTCCCCGCATGGATGGCGCGGGCAATCAGCTCTTTACCGGTGCCCGACTCGCCGCTTATCAACACGTTGGCGCTGGTGGGCGCAACCAGCTCAATCTGTTGAATCAGCTTTGCCACTGCCGGACTATTGCCGACAATATCACGATGGTTTAACTCCGCTTTTATCTCTTCCTGGAGGTACTCATTTTCAAGTTCGAGGCGCTGCTTGAGTGACTCCACCTCAGCAAGGGCATCGCGCAACTGCTGCTCAGCGCGCTTGCGCTCACGAATATCACGAAACAGCACCACCGCCCCGACCAAACGCCCCATTTCAAAAATCGGTGTACTCGTGTACTCGACAGGAATTGCCTCACCATTTTTGTGCCAGAACACCTCGTTATCGACGTGATGCACCTGGCCATCGCTAAACGAGGCGTGAATAGGGCACTGCTGCACCGGGAAATGGCTGCCATCGGCGTGGGTGTGGTGGAACATCAGGTGAGCGTCGTGGCCCACCATATCCTCGGTACTCCAGCCCAGAATTCGCTCGGCGGCAGGATTAACGAAGGTTGTTTTGCCTTCGGCATCCAGCCCGTAGATCCCCTCGCCCGCTGCGCCAAGAATCAGTTGGTTCTGCTTTTCAATCCGCTCGAACACCTGCTCGACCCGCTGCCAACCCACTTCACCCTGGCGGTGCTGGCGACCTAATTCCGCTTTTGCTCGCCGCTGCTCAGCTTTATTGCGGTCTATCAGCGTCAGTAACAGCTGTGAAGAGTCGTCGATACGCTGAGCATAAACCTCAACGCGATACGGCTGGCGCAGCATATCTAACATCACCAGGTCATCCGACCAGGCCGCTTTTTGTGTTAGCGCTTCATCGGTGAAGCTCACCCATAGTGGCAGCGAAGCACCCAAGCGATGGCTAAACGGTGTCTCCAAAGGCATTGCTTCATCAATATTGAGCATCGCGCAAGCGGCATAATTCGCAGCGATCAGCTGGTCAGCAAACGGGTCGACCAAGATCATCGCCAGAGGCGAAAAGCCACCCATTACAGCAAAAACGTGATGACTTTCAGGCTCATCCATTAATGTTGGCCTCAAATTAAGTTATCCCATCACCATTCAAGTCCCGCGCCAGTTACGACATTTCGTCACTAAAACAACGGAATATCGTAGCTTACGATATTTCGTAACACTTTAAGCGCTCCAAAAACATCCTCTAAGAAACAGATTAATACATTAAAAACAAAATGTTAGAAATCATATGCGCGAGTTGGCACACAAATAGCACTGGATGGGTGGATAGTGCGATAGCGCCACACGCTTAATCTCTTTTGCACCAGGACGGCGCAGCCATCGGTTTTATTGCTCCTATTTATTGCTCCTATCAGGAAACACTAAAACTCTTGGGTTAAGCGTTAATTAACCGAAATGACACAGGAGACATATTTATGTCTTATCTAATGCCCAGTGAATTTGTCACCAAGTTGGTGGATCAGGGTGAATCAAAAGTCTATATGGGCACCCGGGATACGCTTATCCGCGCCTTTATGGCGGGGGCGACCCTGGCGTTGGCGGTTATTTTTGCCATCACCATCGCGACGCAAACCGGCCACTTTTTGATTGGGGCACTGCTCTTCCCCGTGGGCTTTGTGATGCTCTACCTGATGGGCTATGACCTGCTCACCGGGGTTTTTATGCTGGTGCCAATTGCATGGCTCGACAAAAGACCCGGCGTGACACTGCCGCGCATGTTGAAGTGCTGGGCACTGGTAGGGCTTGGCAACCTTGGGGGCGCTCTATTTATCGCCACTTTCGGCTACCTGAATTTCTCCATGGGCGGCACCGAGGAGATCAACGCTGTCGGCCAAACGATGATGGCCGTTGGTGAAAGCCGCACGGTAGGCTATCAGGAGGCGGGGCTTGCCGGTTGGATTGTGCTCTTCCTGCGGGGCATGTTCTGCAACTGGATGGTCTCTATGGGCGTGGTAGGTGCCGCCATCTCCACAACGGTTTCCGGCAAAATCATGGCCATGTGGATGCCGATTATTGTCTTTTTCTATCTCGGTTTTGAGCACTCCGTGGTCAACATGTTCTTGTTTCCGATCGGCCTGATGATGGGCGCCGACTTCACCCTGTATCAATACATTATGTGGAACGAAATCCCCACGGTACTGGGTAATCTGGTCGGCGGCCTAACCCTCGTTGGCTTGGTTCTATATACCACCCACGTCCGTACTCAGCCCAAAAAAGTGTTGTCTTGATCACAGCCTAATAGGCCAAAGAAAACGCCCCCCCCTTATAGGAGAAACCCTAATGGATAAGCTCGAAATGCGTCACACCCTGCTCGCCGCCAAAGCACGTAAAAAAATGAGCTGGGAAGATATTGGCAAAGCAGTCGGCATGTCGCCGGTTTGGGTGGCTTCCGCCTGCTACGGTATGAACAGCGCCAGTCAAGAGATTGCCACTAAGCTGTGTGACACCCTTGGCGTGGAGAGCGATGCAGTAGAGGCTTTAGTGGCCTTTCCCACTAAAGCCTGGGATGAAGCGATCCCCCAGGATCCATTTATCTACCGACTCTATGAAGTCGTTGGTGTGTACGGTGAGACCCTAAAAGACGTGGTGCAGGAGAAATTTGGCGACGGCATTATGAGCGCCATTGATTTCACCATGGAGGTCGACAAAATCGAAGACCCTAAAGGCGACCGGGTACTATTAACTTTGAATGGTAAGTTTTTGCCCTATAAATCTTGGTAAAATCTATGCCCTGATAAAACATAAGTCCTGATAAAACATAAGCACTGGTAGTTCAAGCGAAGGACTCAAGCCTCGCTACGCAGCGTTCAACCGCAGAACGATAACCGGCACCGAACAGCAGCAGGTGATTCAGCAGCGGGTAAAGCTGAAACAGGGCTTCACGCCTCGGCCAGTCGGTCGGGGCGTCGCCATCCCAGTAGGCGTCAAAAAACGCCTCCCCTGGAGAGCCAAATAGCGTTAACATCGCCACATCCACTTCTGGGTAGTGGCGATAAACTGCCGGATCAATGATCGCTGGCCCCTTTGTAGCGAAGAGCACATTCCCCGACCACAAATCACCGTGCAGCAAGCTAGGCGGTGCATCGGGCAGCCAACGCTCCAAATCGTAGGCCAAGCGTTCGATACGGCCACGCAGCTCGCTATCCAATAACCCACGCTGGTGGCCCGCCTCACACAAAGGGAGTAAGCGGCGCTCGCGTTGAAAGGCCCGGCCGTCGCTGAGCGGGGCATTCGGCTGGGGTGTGCGCCCGCAGGCGTTATCCTGATGCCAGCCGTGGGCATCGCCAATCACGCTGTGCAAACCGCGCAGCCCTTCGCCAAGCGCCGCTTCGCTCTTCGGCCCAGCGGGCAAGGTGTCCAACGACTCAATGACCAGCCAGCCTTCTGCCAAACCTAACACCTCTGGCACTACCAGCGATGAACAGGCGCCACGCAACGCACGCAGCCCTTCGGCTTCGCCACGCAGCCGCGCCATATCGTCGTGTTTAATCACCACCTGCCCCTGGCGGGTCTCCAGGCGGTATACAGCAGCAATGTCACCCCCACTGAGCGACTGCAAACCGCCAACGGGGGTTAATTCGATAGATTCCAACAGTTGGCTCAGGGTGGCATCCATAAGGTTTTCTCCCTGTACCCGAATGTATAACGGCGTCGGGG